>Ga0272448_1000721_pt1 | contig 48595 bp, 49 predicted proteins | sample YNPCB0191_FD_202220 | JGI IMG/M metagenome (GOLD analysis project Ga0272448, IMG submission 202220) | Hot spring sediment microbial communities from Yellowstone National Park, WY, United States - YNP-CB-019-1 | ecosystem: Environmental > Aquatic > Thermal springs > Hot (42-90C) > Sediment... | reverse complement strand
AAGTACAATTCCATGCGCCGACGCCAATTAATTTGTTTACCGGGTGTAGATACACCTTTACTGTGAAAATACAAAATGTAACTGTCTGTAGTTAACGCTCTTTCACGTAACAATTTTAATGTTGGTATTTCAGTTACAGCACGGTCACCATGCCAAATATACATTATCTTAGCGTTAGGCGGTAAAATTGATGCAACTGCAATTACATCTGGTTTTGTTCCGTTAACATTGATTTGTACATAAGTAGCTGCATCAAGTAATTTTGTTGTTTGTAATAACAGTAACTGTTCAGTAACAATCTCTAAACTATAATCAGGTTGAATATTACGTGGGCCACCTGATATTGCACAGTGATAGAATACTAAGATAGGTTTAGTGTACATTGGTTACCTTGCAGGTGTTCTAGCTGTAAATTGATCCCACACTAAACTATCATCTAGATTAGGTGCATACGGTTCAATATACGGATCAACTGTACGTGACCAGCTTACAATGTAACTGTTAAACCCGAGTTTATCATGTACCCAAGTTAAGATTGAATTTTTACCATGTTCAAATTCGTACCGTGTACTTGAACTGACATAACTTGGATAACTTAACAGTAATTGTGCTGGTAACCAAAATGCTGTCGTACGAATGTGTAAGCGCGGTTCAGCATAACTCCAACAACCGTATAAGCCCGGCCCGTACGATGCATATACATCTGTTATTCGATCTAACCAATTCGGCTGGTGAAAATGTATGTATGTACCGAAACAAACTTGTAATGCTGTATTTGAAAATGCATTTGCTGCAGCGATAAAGGCGCCTATGTCTTTACCTGAATTATCGTGATTAATAAAGGTTGGATTTAACCCGTCAAATAACTCTTTTTGTTTCTCTGATAGGTCAAGTCCATTAACAACTATTACTAAAGAAAATTTAGTTTTACCTGGTGTAAACTGTTTAAATGTTCGTACGAACCGATGTACATACCGTTCAAATCGAAATAGGTTAGGATATACATATACAACATTAACTGTTAACATCTGTTACCCTACCGATATATGTCTAATATCCAACACCAGTCAGCTTTAGTTTTAAGTTCTTTAATTAATTGATCAGTTAAACTTGCTTTAATGTATTCTGCAGGTGTATGTACCTTAAGTTTTAATGGACATAAACATAGTTCGCATATGTTAAGGTCATTATCGTAATCTGTGTGTAAACCGTATCCTTGACCCTGTTCAATCTGTTTTTTAATTAAGTCACTTGCAGGTTGTGTAAACCAACGACTAAAATCGCCTTTACCGTTATATTTACAGGTTACACACTTTAATGCACGTGCATTTGCTATATCAACTGTTACTGGTTCTGTACCACTGTTTAACCAGTCAGTTAATACTTTTGCACCTTGCCAAATCGTTTTAACTCGGCCCGCCACAGCAGCGAGTTGCGCGCTTAACTGTGACAGGCCTAATGCTTTTTTTGCTTCTGTTATATCAGGTAACTGTTCGTTGTTACTTAACCCAATTACATAACTTGTCCAACCCATGCTTATACAAACACGTGTTAAAAATCTGTCTATCTCAGCTTCAATTGACGCACGGTCAGTTGACCAACCGTATTGAGTTGTTATTGCCGGATTACTCCTACGCATGTTTAATACCGCTTCAACTAATGTGTTCCAGCTCGGATACCGACCTATAACATTACGTGAATCCCAGTTTATCTCAGGTTGAACAAAGAAAAATCCGTTCGGTATCTGCTTGTCGTGACTAGCTAATTGCGCCATAATCTAACTATGGTTAACATCAAAACTATGTTGAATAACCTCGTCTTAGTCAAGCCTGTGCACCCCTATCAAGCTAGCGCTGTCCAATTACCTACAGCAGCTAAAATCCTTAAACCATGGCATTGCCGTGTGTTCGATGTTGTTGCTGTCCCAAGTAAAATCGTCATTAAACGTAAAAAGAAAATTATTACCGTTTCACCTGAAATTAAACCCGGTGACCGTGTCATTACAGATTTCTCTATCACAGATGAATTGGATCTGCCTAACCTGTTCCTTATCCCGTATGACTATATCGCAGCCGTTGTTACACGTTAAAATCGTTTAAACCTGTACAATGCCACTCGCCAATTACGCCTAAGTCAAATAAAGGCCCTACCTGTATGGTCAAAATTGTCTCAGGTAACTTGTTCAATTCTAATGCGCAAACTTGGGTTAACCCAGTCAATTGTGTCGGTGTCATGGGTAAAGGTATCGCACGCGAGTTTAAAAAACGTTTCCCAGATATGTTCAATGATTATCGCTTGCGTTGTGCACAGCACCAAATACAGCTCGGGCAGCCTTACCTATATAAACGTACGTCCTTACCCTGGATTCTCGTCTTCCCAACTAAATTCCATTGGCGTAATCCAGCAAACTTAAATGCTATCGTTAATGGCTTGCAGTTCTTACTCGCTAATTATAAACTCTGGAATGTCTCTTCATTAGCTGTCCCAGCCCTCGGCTGCGGCCTCGGTAAGTTAAATTGGCACCTCCTCCAGCCTATCTTGCTTAACTTGCTCTCTTCCCTAGATATCCCAGTCGAACTCTATCAGCCTTCACCAAACCTAAATCACTATGCCTTAACCTAAACCTTCTTTCGCCTTATCCTCACTTTCACTACCTCGCCACCTAATGTAACAATTCTTACATCGCCTGAATCTTATGTAACTCTAATCCCCAAAACTTTCATTGAAGTAATCTTCAATTTAACCAGATTCCTTAACTTTTCTTTTCTCTATTCCTTACTCTATAATAATAATAACCTTTACCCTATAGTATATCTATAGCTGTTCTCAGTAGTCTATTCCTCACAGTTATGTCTACTCTACTACATAGTATACTACATAGTAGAGTTATCTATACTACATAGTATTCTATATATTAGAGTAATCTCTATATATATAGAGAGGAAGTTATTCACAAGTTATTCACAGCTTATTCACAACTTATTCACAATCCACGCTTTCTCCGAGGTGTCTAAAAAATGTACAACTCGGAATTCCGAGGTGTCTAAAAAATGGACAGTGCCGGGGAAATTGTGACGCGGTGAAAAGTGGGTGTGTTATTCAAAGCACGGTGCCGCACAGGGCCTGACCATATCCCGTGGGGTGTCCGTTTACGATTTTTTTGGTTAGAGTTCCCAAAGTTTTTTGTTAGTCACCATTCTCTGGCGCAAGTCTATCTATTGTTTCAGGCTGGCCTAAATCAGCTTGCGTTGGGTTGTAGAGTATACCCAAGAGTTTAGCGGTTTGTTTTTGTTCTTTTAGCTTGGTTACATCAACGGATTTAGGCAATGGTTTACCAGCTAAAATGCGTTTTCGTTCTTCTATTTCATTCCAAGCTCTGCTCAGTTGAGCGACTGCCAGCGCGGATGTTCTCGGGTCCGAAATTTTCTGCATTAGGATATTTTGTATTTGGCAAGCTGTGTAATAAGCTTTCGGATATTTCGGCATAGGTTGAAGATAGGGCAAATTAATATTGAAAGCAAGGATGAGGTTTTAAGGCAAGGGCAAGGAAAGGCAAGGCAAGGATGGATAGGCCAATGTTAATTTTGGGTTAGGGACTAGATATCACGGTGTTTATAATAGGGGAAAGGATTTTCCCCACAGTCTAGCGGTGCGGGCTAGACTGGAGAAAGTTAAAAACCGTTAAATCCCCGGACCGCACACGGAGATAAGAAAGGAAAAAGTCGATGGAGACACAACAGTTGCAAAGACTTGTGGATGGCATGAACGGCATCCAGCACCGTGAGGTGCTAGACAAGACCGGCAAGGTTAGGGCGGTGGAGATCCGGCCATTACCGATTGCCTCAAAGAATGGCAATGACTTGAAGAGCGCACACGGCGAAAAGGCGCGGGATGTTCGCGCGCGGCTCGAGCGTGAGTTGGGCCGGCGTGCGGCTGCATATACAGCCGCCTTGGTTGCCGACGGGTACGGCTGTGTCAAAGTTCGCCGTACAGTCACTGGGCGGGTCACCGTTACACTCAAGCCTGCCGCAGATGAGCGGCAGGTTTTGATGAGCGCGCTGCTCAGGGCGTCGCTGACGCCTGAACAGTGGCAAATCTTGAGGACGGTTGCGGGCATTGAGCCGCCCGCAACGGACGTACCGGCTGAATCGGCGCCGGCGCAGCAATAGGATGCATGCCTAGGCTAGGCTACAACGGCTTAGCCTAGGCATTTTTTTTGGTTAAAACTCAAAAGAAAGGAAAAAAGTATGAACAAGGCTATTTGGTTTAATCAAACGGCGCCAACTGACACCGAAAAGGTGCAATTGGCGCAGCGTGGCTTGGCTGTTGTACACAGCCAAGGCATTGCTCGCCTTGCCCTAGAGGCGTCTAGGGCAAAGACAAAGCAAGAAATCAACCGGTTCATTCGGATAATGAACCGGATGATAGAAAATGCGCGGCCCCAAGCGATATTTGGGACGTTTCCGGTGCCCGTTTTAGGGCACATTTGTAACGGGACCCGTCGGGTTGAAAGGGACGGGTTCGAGCTGTTCAGGGCGTGTGAATGTTACATGCCCTGGCAGCGTGATTGGGTTTTCGTCGGCTGGTTATTGCCGATGTAATAACAACGCAATGCCGACCCGTACAAGCTACGGGTCCGGCAATTTTTTTAAGGCGGCCACGGCAAATCGAGCAAATATCCGCCTTGATGTGGCGCAAGGGCGGAGAAAAAGGAAAAGGATGTTATGAAATTTGAGTTAGTTGTGCATTACGTGAAAGAATTTGAGAAATGCCAGACCTCAGATGAGGTCGAGCAAATTGTAAAACGGTTGTTACGTTTACGTGGTGTCGGTAGACGTACAGTGTTGGATTTAGCGGCCCTAGCTGGATGGCAACCTGGCTGGGTAAAGAAACCAAATCAACCCGAAACCTGAAACCCGAAAAAGCTATGAGTAGTGAGAGTATGAGTAATAATATGAGTAATGTCCGTATTGAGCCGTTTGAAAGAACGGCTCTTTTTTTAAGTGTCTTAAACCAAGTTGATGAGCCTTTACGTATCATGAAGGCAATTGGGCCGGAAAAGGCCCTCTTACAGAGTGATTCACTCGACCAAAGATTGTTAAACGGTGCAATTAGCGATTATGTGCAGCAATTAGCTGCATATGCACGCAAATTAAACCCGCAAAATTCGACCGATTTAGGCCTAGCGATATCGTTGTATCGCGAGGCGTACCGCGCTCTGAGATTACGTAATACACAACGGACACGGTATTTTCCTGAAGAATATGCCAATGCGCAACATGCGTTTAATGACCTAATTGATGCATTAGACGCATTTGCACCGTTGTTCCCGCCTGAAACACAACCTATCTTTTGGCGTGCACGCGCATTTAGGCAATACCAAGCATTTTATAAGTTGGTAGATACACCCTATGGTGCAGTATCAGTCAGTGTTGAACGTGAACCAAAATCGGCAGCGTGGTATAGAGTTGTACGGTATTTTGCGCACTCGACCGATAATAGAGACGAATTTAAGTCAAGTGACTATATTGCTGCCGGTACAGTGTCCGGGAAAGGCCAGTTTAATGCTGTACCGTTGTATGATGATGTAGATGGCGGTTTTTGGGGTGTTGAAGCTGAATGGGTTACACGTACAGGTAAACGGTTTGCATGGGAAATTAAACTGTCTGATTTAGGGCCGAGCTTTTCGTTAGTTCGAGAAAACCCGATAGTGCCACCGTTGCATTTCACTCGCCAAGGCGATGTATACTTTGGCCCTGCCATATTCCAGCCTAAAGATAAAGAGACTCAGTTAAATCATATGCCGGATTTAGTTAAATCATGCGAATTTAACCCTGCACCTGTAGCAATTTATGCCTCACCAGACGCATCTTTCATCTTAGAGTTTAAAGACCAACCATGCTGGGTTGATATCCGCCATAAAAACCACCGTACAATTCGAGTTCGGGCAACTAATATTGGGATTGAAGCAAAATCAGTTGGCGGGAAAATCCATTATAAACCACCTGAAACTGATAAAGATTAATATGATTGCAATATGGTATTCAATTGAACGGCCAACTACGGCTGAAATACAACAATTAGCTAGACAAGGTTATGACCTTGTCCATGACGAAACCATAAGTCGGTTGGTTACACTTGGTAATAACATACGACGAAAAAAAGATATGCGTGAATTTGTGCAACTGTTACGCCAGATAATTATTCAACATAAAGCAAAGGCTATCTACGGCACATTACCTGTACCATTTTTAGCGTATCTACGTGAAAAAACTCGGATTTGTGGGTATGACATACCTGCACTTGTTGGGTCAGTCTATTGTTTTAGTCCGTATCGTGTAGGTAAACGTAAGGTTACTTGGTATTTAATTGGTTATTTCCCGTTAACTACAACGTTTTGCCGTACACGAACACGTTAAAGCTGATTTTTATTTATCCGGCCACGGGATAAATCGAGAATGACCAGTTAAGTGGCGCAGACTGGTAAACATTGACGCGTATGGTAGTAAAAACGTATGAAGGTATAGTGGAGTTTTATCTCCATAATTCAAAAAGTAACTCTAATGACATGTGGCTGCCTTGGCCACATTTTTTGTTTATACAAGATGTAATTGAGCCAAACAAATTTGCTAAACGTGTAAGAGAATTTGAGTACATTAAAGAAAAATTTTGTCCAGTTAATTCACCTGTTAAAAGAAATTGCCTGCCTACAGTTCAAGTCGGTCGAATTCGTATTAAATCACCCGTTTGGTTTGTTACACCTATACGTGTATCTGAAAGTGATGTTGTAGATAGATTAATAGCTGAACACGAAAATGTCCTGAATCAAATAGACCCACAAGAGATATTTTCGTCACATACATCGTATTGTCGTGTATTACCTAATGAAGTTATCCATAATGCATTTTATAGCCGCGACCAAGTAACTCATTTAATACACCGATTAACTGAATTTGTTTTAGGTATAGGCGATTTAGTTGAAGAAGAAGATTTTGAGCTTGAGCCGATTTTAGTATATGGAAGTGTAACAGCCAGCATTTTACAACTCTACCTAGCAAATCGGCTCTTTTATAAAAGAGAATGGGATGTACCAAATAAAATCCGCGGTGTATTCGTGTATGCAGCATTAATTTGTTTGTGGGGTGGTAGAGACAGATGGTATTTGGATGAATTCCTGCGTAAGATAGGTACAAAAGTTAAAGATTTACCTAACCTTAGCCCGTCTGACTTATTCAATGTTTATAAAGAAACAGTTGATTTCATTGAATATTGTCCACACCCACCTAGAGACAAGATTTTGCGTTTGTTAACTTACGCTGAATGGCGTGGCAAACGCAGGTCAAGTTCAGCGTTAACCGATACTAACGTTGAACAATTAGAAAATGCTAACAACAATGTCAGTTGAAAGTATCGGCAACTGACAAGTTAAAAGAAAGGAAGGAAAAAAATGAAAATCAGTAAACTAGCTGGCGTGTTAGAACAGGCGTTTAAAAATGACGTAAAGGTGTTAACTGTCGGTGAACCCGGCATAGGCAAGACTGCAGCCGTACATCAAGCAGCAACAAAACTTGGGTACGATGTAGTTGACTTTTCAAGTCCAATTGAAGACCCAACTACAATTCGTGGGTACCCGATTAAAACTGAAACCGGTCCGGCACGACATCTATTGTTTGAGAAATTGTACAAGCTAATAAATGCTACACGGCCAACTGTAGCGTTTTTTGACGATTTAGGCATGGCTGGTGAAGCAACATTAAAAGCTGTTTTACAACTTATCCAGTTTAAGTATTTAGATGGCCAACGGTTACCTGACTACGTAGTCATAACTGCTGCAACAAATGATGTAGACCGTGCATCAGGTGTAGCTAACTTCCTTGAACCACTTAAAACACGGTTTCATGCCGTTATACCAGTCGAAACAAGCGCTGAAGACGTCATTGATTACGGTGCACGTAAAAATTGGGAACCTGAAGTGTTAGCCTATCTACAATGTTTTCCTGAAGCTGTGCTTGAACGGCAAGAAAAAGATGTACGTTCTGTGCGTGTACAACATGCCTCACCACGCGGCTGGGAAAATGTAAGCACATTGTTACGTGCTGGTATAACACAACCTGAAGCGATTGAAGGTGCAGTTGGTGTCGGACGCGGACGCGAATTTTATAATTTCCGACGGTTACAACGGCGTTTGCCGAACTTAACTGACATCTTTAATCAACCCGATAAAGCGCCTTTACCAGATGATCCAAGTGTAAGTTACATGCTTAGTTCATTAATTGTACGGCAAGTAACTGAACAAAATATAGCTAATGCATTACGCTACCTTAGACGTGTAGGTGAAGCGTACATAACATTTGCTGTACGATTGCTGATACGTAAAAACGATAAGGTAGTTGATTGGCCAGCGTTTCAGGCGTGGATAACAACTGAAGGGCAATCAATAATGGAAATACTTAAAAAACTCGAATGACCAACTGAACCCGTAAAAAGTGAGGTGTATTATGAACCAAAAACAGTTCGATGGCCTTGTTAAATGGATGCAGAGTGAATGCGCAAATTATTTTCCATTTTATGCTGCAGCAGCGTATAAGATGGAAAATGTGTTGGACCCACACGTTAACACTGCCCAAACGGATGGTCGTAAAATATATTGGTCACCGACCTTTTTATCCACGCTAAGTCAATATGGTGCATTAGCTGTGTTTCTTGAAGAACTAACACATTGTATAGCCGGTCATCTATGGCGTGCACCAGGTGAAACAGCGAATAACCCGGCGTTATTCGATTTGTGGAACTTAGCATGTGACCAGGTTATACATGATATCTTAGACGCCTATGCGGATGAACTTAGGCAGGTGGGTATAACTGCGCCATGGACGCGGCCAGATTTAAACCGCGTTGTTAGTAAAGAGGTAATTATCAGTGAAGAACGGTTATACGAAATCTTACGTGCAGCATTTTTGAGTCAGAAATCTCAAGACGGTCGTAAAACTCAAGATGGAACCGGAGGTAAAACTGAATCTGGCAACAGTCCTAACACTAGTGGCGAACCCGTTTCAATAGATAAACGTGCCGAAAAAGCTAAGGAAGATGCTGAACAGGTTGGTATAGAAATGGGCCAACTAATGTCAACTGACCTGTTAAAACGCGGATTACCAGGTAAATTTGTTCAAATTGACGAAAGAGATAAACAAGCATTAGAACGTGAATGGTTAGAGATATTACGAATTGGTATAGAAGCGCATTGTGAACAGCTCGGCATACCAGGTTTTAGTCCATTCGGGTTCCTCGGCATGTTCCGTAACAGGCAGGACGTTAAATTGCAAATTCCGTGGTATGTCCAGTTAATTGATATGTTACAAACACGTACATATGATTGGTACAAACCGAATAAATACTATGAAGATTCAGGGTTAATTGTCATGGGTGAAGATACAATCATAAATGAACGACCTACACTGGCAATTGCAATTGATGTATCCGGATCAATTAGCAACATGCTATACTCAGCGTTTATTAAAGGTGCACAAGAAATAGTTAATACAACTAATCCGCGTAAGACATATTTTTATACGTGTGACGCTTGTATCCGGACAAAGCATGAGTTTGAAGGTAAATTTACTGTACCTGAACCCGTGTTATCAGGTGGCGGAACAGATTTTCGACCGGTGTTTATGAAGATAGCTGAAGTTGAATCTCAAGAACATCTAGATTTGATAATGTATTTTACGGATTTACAAGGTGTATTCCCGGATACACCACCAAAAGCACCTGTGTATTGGATTGCACCTGAATACAGCATATTGCCGGCGTCAAAGAATGTACCGTTCGGTGACGTTTTACCAATTAACTATGTGTGTTAATTTACAGAAAGGAAAAAGGTAAATGCGTGAATTAAGAACAATTTGCGGGTGAGAATGCCGTATGAGGCTTTACCGTGTAGGTCCAACATATTAACTACACGGGTTTCAGTGTCATACGGCCTCTTCTCTTTAGGCGGAGTACAGTGCGCCTTTCTCACTGACTCCGCCACCGCACTTATAGGAGGTATAATATTATGACAAAGCCAACTAGTGATAACCTGCCATTAGACGAGATAGCCCAGCGACTTAACCAGTTGAGTCAGTTAGTTACGGCAAATCTGAACGAGTTATTCGAATTACGCGCAGATTGTTTAGCCACATTGCAAACAATTGAAGAACGTATAGGTGACGGCTACGGACTGTTAGATAAAGTGACGGAGCTATACATAAAGGCAAAGCTATTAGCTGAACAGGAGAAAAAATAAAAACTAAACATCAATAAAACTAAGTGTTATGACAAAGACAATAAATAACGACCTGACATTAGATGAATTAATCAAGCGACTTGAGCAGTTACCACAGTTACCTGCAGTGAATATACGCGAGCTTTTTAATTTACGCGCGTATTGTTGCACTGCATTGGAAGCAATTGAACAACGTATAATTGAAGGCTATGAACTGCTAGATACGCTAACGGCGTTATGCGCAAATGCAAAACTGCTGGCCGAACAGGAGAAAAGAAATAAAAACCTGCCATTAGATGAGTTAGTCGAGCGACTTGATCAGTTACGCCAGTTAGCTGCATCAAAGTTGAACGAGCTTTTCGATTTACGCACAGACCTTTTGTGCATATTGGAAGGGACTGAACATCGGATAAGTGAAGATTATGGACTGTTAGATAAAGTGACGGCGTTATGCGCAAATGCAAAACTGTTAGCTGAACAGAAAGGAAAAAATGAAAACTAAATTTCAACAAATGAAACTGAACTGGTCACCTTGGATACCGGTCCCAAAACAAGTCATTCGCGAACTAGTATTGTACGCGTATGAACCTACATATGCATATAACGTGCTTAAAAAACCGCCCCCAGCAATATTACGTCCACATTCGCAAAGTCCTTATGCAGTGTATCACAATTTAGTCCATATCTATTTTCATTCAGATGACGACGAGATGTCACTGTGGACAAAGGCTAGTAGGATATATCTGTATAAGCAAAAGTTAGCGATGTGGCCGGCAAGGTGGAAAACGTTACCCTACATATTTAGAAAGATTGAACCGTACCCAGCGGATATTATCTATATGCGCTTCAATGATGAAGAATTACAGGTCGGTTTGTCTCAGCGACCTTTATTTTCTCAGCCGATATATTGGGTATTTAACGAAGACGATTTCGGCGAACTGGACGATTTTACCAAGTATGAAGTTGCATTAAGGGGTGCAAAATATGTTTTAACTGCTGAACGTGGATTTGAGTGTAAGGTTGAACCACAATTAATTGAATCAACTATTAAAGCGTTATTATCTGAATTACGCGCAGTTAAGCGAGCTAGAGGTATGAAACCGCCCCGTGCAACTAACAATGAAATAATTGAGTTAACCTTAATGCTTAACCAAAACAAAATTGAACTGACTGTAATCAACAGATTCTCATTTATACCACTAACAAGAAAGTACAGTGTCCCCGCACAGTTTATAATCTTAGATAAAACGGTTAAAGACCTAGCGATTGATACTCGTAAAATGCTTTTAGAATCTGGCGGGTACCGCATTAAATCGTTTGATAAAATTGCTGTAACCACAAGGGGTTGGCACATTTTCAGTCGCACAATTACCGGGCCAGAATCAATTCGCGGTCAAGTAGTGATGAAAAATGAGTTAGATTTATTATGCTACTGTTTTCCCTTGACAAAAATGTAAAACGTAAACAAAATAACCTTAACTCGGTATGCTGCCTTATCAACCACCTGACATTTCGGTGTTCATTGGCCGTTTGGCCGAGTGTGAACATCGGTTAAATGAAACTGAAACCCGCCTTGAGCTGGTACAGAACATCGGCATAAGCATAATATTAATCATGCTGTTGTTGTATGTTCTGCGTCGGTTAAGCCGACACAAGGCACAACCTACTATCTGGCACTACCAGCTTAGCCGGATGTTAAGGAGGTAAAATGAAATATACAAATAAAGACCTGCTACGCTGGGGCATAATAAATCTCAGTGTAGCATTTTTTGTATTGATTGCACCGCATATAGTGGGTTTAACAGCAACACTAGCTATAGTGTTAAGTGTAATGGCAGTAACATGTGCAGGTGTATGGGCTAAACGGCTTTTAAGTTTTGGGCTAGCGATTTTAATTGCCGGTATGTCACCTGCACAAGAAGATGTGCCGACCGAAATTATGCCACCACCTGCGCCAGATGCAATAACAAATGCGCCGTTTGAATTACTCGGACAAAGCCCTGAAGAAACACAAACTCAGGCAGTAACAACTTGTCCGTGGTTGGCTATATTTGTCGTTGGCACAGCAGCATTGTTAGGGTACGCATTTTACAAGATTTGTAAAGGCATACGCGGATTAACAAATCGTGTGCCTAGGTTAGATGATGATGAACCTGGTTCACCGCCGCCACCGCCACCACGTACAAATGCGCCACCTACTAACCGGCCGAGTGCATATCTTGTTAATGTTGAACAGAATGCAGATGGCCAAATTCCAGGTGTAAATGTGTGGATTGCACCCGAAGGGGTAGACGCAATGTACGTGGTGCAATTTAACCTAGTCACAACAACAAATTTAGTTGATTGGGAAACGAACGAAGTTGTTAGTTACATATTTGCTGATGGCGCAATGACACGAATCGGTCGCGGTCCAACTGCGCAATATATCTGGACAGAACGTAAACCCGACAGTCCACCTGGAACAGTTTGGTTGGATTTATGGCCAACAAATGAATCAATGCGGTTCTTTAGGTTTTAGTGCGTCCTGATGATTTGCGGGTAAGGTTGGGTCCTCCCGCAACCTGTCCTTCGGCTAAAACGCGTGGCAAGCCCGATCTTACCCGCATGAAATGTGTTATGAATCCGCAAGATAAATCTACGCTGAAGCAATTGACAGAGATTGAGACACAATTGCAAATCACAACTGATAGTATACTAGCAACTAAACTTGCGCATGAACTCCTTAAACTACCAGGGATTGGTGAAAAAACAGCAAGGCGAATAATGAACCGAAATGGATGGGATTCTGTCTGGATCAAGCCAAAAGCACTTTGTCAAACGTGCAAAGCGGTTTTTAGGCTTTAGTACCGGACGAATGAACAAACTAAAGAAAGGAGGAAAGTCATGGCACAAAACGAACAGCAGCAACAACAGGAACAACAGCAGCAATCAACTGCAGTTAGCACAACTTCAACACGTGAATTTATAGACTTTTTACAGTCGCAAAATGTCCGTGCTGAAGTTGAAAAGGCGTTACCACCATCTGCAATTCGAGTTGAGACATTTCTACGAATTGCAGCTACCACAATTGTTGGTGACGAAAAACTGTTACAAGCTGCACGTACAAAGGTTGGTCGTGCAAGCTTAATGAATGCGATATTGCGTTGTGCACAAATTGGATTACCGCCAGACGGTTACCATGCACATTTAATCCCGTACTATGACAGTAAAAATGAAAGTTTTTTGGTACAGGTCATATACGATTATAAAGGGTTAGTTGCACTTGCCCGTCGAGCTGGGTTAGATGTCAAGGCTGTTTTGGTGTATGAAAAAGATAAATTTGAATACATTGAAGATGACGGGCAAGGCCGTACAATTGTCACACATGAATACAACCCGTTTAGTGACCGCGGTAAACTAATTGGTGTTTATTCGCGTGTACGTGAAAAAGGTAAAGACCCAGATTACGAATGTATGAGTGTAGATGAAATAATCCAAATTCGTAATCGTAGCCAAGCATATGTACGTAGTAAAAGTGGGCCGTGGGTAACAGACTTCTCTGAAATGGCCAAAAAAACTGTGTTACGTCGCCACCGAAAACGTTGGAATTTAGAGCCTGCGTTAGCAGCAGCAATTGACAGTGATGATGACGTAGTGAATGAAACTGAACCGAGTCAAACAGTTAAAAGGCCGTTATTTACACCGGTTGAAGTTGTAAAAAATCAACAATCTGATCAAGGTGACGGTGTTGATAAACAACCTGAACAAGAGATTCAAGGTAAATTTTGGACTGAAACAGATCAACAACAACAACAACAGTAATAACAACATATGGAGATAATGAACAGTATAGATGTAAGACGCGGTGCAACAAGCGCAAGTAGCGCGTATTACGACTTGTTATGTCCAGGCCGACATTTAATGCAGAAAAATGTGCCTGCACCTGACGCAGAAGAAGAAACGCCTGAACAAGCATTTGGTCGGCGTGTGCATGAGGCATTACGATTAAGTGATCCGACTGGATTAAGCGCGCAGGGCCAAAAGATATATGAACAACTTAAAGAGATGGAGGTTAAAGCTTTAACTCAATATTTCGGTCCGCAGGCACCTGAAGCAGCCAAGAATGTAAGTCGTGAACAACGGTACTGGTGCATGGTGCATAACAGATATGAACATAGCGGTGCACCGGATGTAGTTTATTGGCATGGTAACCGCGGGTTAGTACTTGAATACAAGACATTAGTCGGTGCAGCCGATGCAGTAGTTAACCAACAATTACGTGATTATGCAGTGTTAGTTGCAGGGTATTATAAGCTTGTAGAGGTAGGTGTTGCATTGTTACAACCGCTACAATCTACTGAAGTTGAGCTTGTCATATACACCAGTGACGATTTACGCCGTGCAACACGTGAAATGTTTGACCGTGTAACATTAAGTAATGATCCAAATGCACCGCGTAAACCTGGTGTTGAACAATGCAAATATTGTCGTGCACGGTCAATTTGTGAGGAATACCGACGTTGGGCGGCTGAAGGTATACCAGTAGATGAAAGCACACCTGTTGCGACTTTAATAACTGAACCGATGGTTAAACTGCCTGTGAAAGATTGGCCGCCTGCAGTTAAAAAACAGTTTTGTGACAGTATCGAACGTGTCCAGGCTGCATTTAAGTGGTGGGAAAACTGTAAAGCTGAAATTGTTGAAGCATTACGAAATGATCCTAATGCAGTTCCAGGCTGGACATTAAAGAAAGGCGCTGTACGCGTACAGATTACAGACCCAGTTAAACTATGGGAAAAGTTCAGTGCAGATGGCGGCAAACCTGAACAATTCATGCCTTGTGTAACCATACAAAAAGCTAAGTTTACTGACGCTGTAGCGGAATTGACTGGGTTGCGTGGACGTCAATTAGAGGCGCGTGTTAAAGTATATCTAGAAGGTTGTAGTGAAGAGAAAGAAACCGCACCTATACTTGTACCGATTGAAAAGGCAAAAGGTAAAAAGACAATTGACAATACAGTTTAACCTATAGTGTGCATGTTGTATGTCGCACGAACAAGAAATTCCTATTGCAAACATTTGTTTAAGTAAAAGTCCAATTCCACGTGCTGAACTTAACCTTGAAGTTGTATCTGAATATGCAGCACGGATGTTAGCTGGTGATAAATATCCACCAATTACACTGTATCAAGTCGGTAACGATTTATTGTTAACTGACGGGTTACACCGGTTACAGGCTGTAAAGAGAAATGGTGGTGAAAGTATCCTAGCTATTATTTATCCAAATGCAGATTACGATGCAGCGTTATGCGCTGCACTACAAGCAAATACAAAACATGGGTTACGTCGGTCACGTGCAGATAAACAAGTTGCAGTTGAACTCGCATTAAAACGTTGGCCGAACTATTCAAATGCGTATATAGCGAGGCTAGTCCAGGTAGATGACCATACAGTAGCATCTGTTCGTGCGTTACTCGAACGGACAGGTGAACTTAAATCTTTTAAGCGCAGGATCGCTAAGGACGGGCGACTATTGCCGCCAGTGCAACCCACGCGGCACCCTACAGCCTGCGATCACGACAAAAACCCAACTATACAGTCGCCATGTATGCTGTTGGCAGCTAAGACCGAGGTTCAGTCTTCGCCTACGCAAGTTGGCTCACCGATAGATGGGTTGGGCAATCCAATCCCCGATCCTGCGCTTGTGATTTGGAATCGGCGTCATGAAATTCAAGCTGTAATAGACAGGTTAATTGAAATTGAAAACTTACTGAAGGCGGCTAAAGACGATCCGTTATGGCACGAATTTATGTTTCAAGCAGCGTTAACTGACTTAAACAATTTAATTACAACTGTACGGTCGTGTATGCCGTGGGTTGTTTGTCCATTTTGTAATGCACTTGCACTGACCAAATGCGATTTTTGCGCTAGCACGGGTCTGATAAGTAAGTTTCGCTGGGATCATGCTGTACCGTCAGAAATGAAACGCAAAAAATATGCTTAGGCCGTATCAGCTACGTACAGTTGAAGCGGTCGAAGACGCGTTTAGGCGGCACAGGTCAGCTTTAGTAGTATATCCAACCGGATGCGGTAAAACAATTGTGTGCGCAGAATTGATCAAGCGCACGCGACCTGGCCGCACGCTCTTCATCGCGCATCGTGAAGAATTAATATGGCAGGGCCGCGCTCAAATTGAGTCATTGACAGGGTTACCATGTGATATTGAGATGGCCGATTTACACGCTGCGCAATCCTTATTTGGCCGTGCACCGGTTGTTTTATCTACTGTACAAACTTTAATTTCGTCTATTGGTACAGAACGTAAACGGTTACATCGGTTTAACCCGACTGATTTCGATCTATTAGTTATAGACGAATGTCATCATGCAGTTGCCAACAGTTACTTAGAAATCATCGAATGGTTCAAACAAAACGATAAACTACGTGTGTTAGGTGTAACAGCTACACCGGATCGGTACGATCAACGCGCTTTAGGCCAAGTATTCGATACTGTAGCTGACCGATACGAAATTTTAGATGCAATACGTGACGGCTGGTTAGTTGATATCCAACAACAGTTTGTCACAATTGAAGGATTAGATTTTTCGCATATTAAAACTGTTGCAGGTGACCTTAAGGCAACTGAACTAGCTGAGGTAATGGAACGTGAACGTAACCTGCAAGGTGTTGCAGCAGCTACAATAAACATTATCGGTACAAGGAAAGCGATCGTATTCACTGCAAGTGTTAAACAAGCTGAATGGCTTTGTGAGATATTTAACCGCGCGCAGCCAGGCATGTCAGCTTGGATATGCGGTGCAACACCATTAAAAGAACGGCGCATGATATTACAACGGTTTCGGTCTAAAGAAATTCAAGTTGTAGTTAACTGTAATGTGTTAACTGAAGGGTACGATCATCCTGGTGTTGAAGTAATTGTAATGGCGCGTCCGACAAAAAGTCGCGCTTTATATGCGCAAATGGCAGGTCGGTCAATGCGTCCGTTACCTGGGATAGTTGAAAAGCTTGAAACGGCTGAAGAACGTCGTACTGCAATCATGCACAGTGCTAAACCGTACTGTTTAATACTTGATTTTGTTGGTAATTCAGGTCGGCACAAGCTTGTCTGTAGCGCAGATATACTTGGTGGTTGGACACCTGAAATAGTCGAACGGGCCGTTAAAAAGATTAAGGAATCCGGTAAAGCGTTACCTGTAGCAGTTGTACTTGAACGTGAAGCAGTTGATGTCGAAAAAGAAAAGAAACGTATTGAAGAAGAAAAAGCGCGTCGTGCAGCACGTCGCGCAGGGTTAATTGCATCTGCAAAATATAAAACGCGGTTAGTTGATCCATTCACATTAACAGATGTATTTGACCGCGGGTTATCTGGCTGGCGCGATTCAGAACGACAGATTACTGCGCGGCAACGTGAACTATTGTTACGGCAAGGAATTGATCCGGCTGGTTTAACATTTGACCAGGCACAACGAATTATTCGTGAACTATTTCGGCGTTGGCGTAACAACCTATGCACAATTCGACAGGCAGCCTTACTTGGGCGGTTCGGTTATAACACGAACATGACACGTGATGAAGCAACCCAAATTATAACTATGTTACAACGTAACAACTGGCGCCCGATAAAACATGCAAGTGCAATGGTACAGAGTCAACAAACGCCAGCCTTGCCAGGTTTGCGGTAAACCTGACTGGTGCACATACAGTGTATTAGGCGCATGTTGCATGCGCATACAGTCAGACCGCCCATTACGTAATGGCGGCTGGTTACATAGACTGTCCAAAAACTGGACACCTCGGAATTCCGAGGTGACACTTGTTAAACCTGATAAAGATAAACCGTTAACGGTAGATAAATTACGTGCGTTAATAAACCGTTGGGAAAATGACACTACAGACGAAATTTATGGACGTGTAGCTAGCTTTTTGAATGTGAAAGTGTCAGCGCTTAAGAAGTTACATTGTTGTTGGGCACCTGAATATGGCGCATTAGCATTCCCGATGCGAGATGGTAATGGCCAACTATGCGGTATTCGCCTACGGTCAATGACAGGTCGTAAATGGACTGTGAAAGGGTCACATGAAGGAATTTTTTTGCCTGATACAAATCCAGACCGAACAGTGTATATCGTTGAAGGGCCAACTGATACTGCGGCTGCATTATCAATTAAGTTATATGCAATTGGGCGACCGTCATGTTTAAGCGGTACAGAGATTTTACTCAGTACAATTAAACGTCTTAACATCAGTCGCGTAGTTATTGTAGCTGATAATGATAAACCAGGTATTTCAGGTGCACTTAAGCTAAGTCCGCAATTACATGTGCCACATGTAATAATTGTGTTACCTGACAAAGATATGCGTGATTACGTTGCGCATGGCGGAACAGCACATGGCATACAACAGATTGTATCAACTCAACAATGGATTGTATGAGTCCGCGCTTTACAACTACGTGGTACAGTCAATGGTTAGCGCGTCAAACGCCGATAAATTCTGATGTGCACGGTGTATCGCACGAGAAAGAATTGCACAATTTAATCTTAGCTGAATGTAAACGGCGCGGTTGGTTAACAATTCATGCGCGGTTAGACCGGCCAAGTACAATTGAAGTTGGTACACCTGACTTTGTCATATTAGCTGAAAACGGCAAGGTGTTATTTATCGAATGTAAGACTAGTCGAGGTAAACTGCGTCCTGAACAACAAGCTTTTATAGCCTGGGCTAATAAACTTGGCCATACCGTACATGTCATACGGTCATTTAAGGATTTTCAACAGTTAATTCAAACTAGTTAAGAGATATGATTCTGCTAAATCAAGTTACAGGTGAACTAATCGAAGTTGAATTACAAGTTGATCGAGTAGCGCACCCGTATGAAATGCCGCAGTTTGTGTATAAACACAATGGTGAAGCTGTCAAGTTAGCTGACTGGACCTTGTTAGACCCAGTTATCCTTGAAGAAGACGAATTTAGTAAGATCCAAAGCCATTATTTAACACTTAACTAATCTTGTTCAGCTACAAGTTCCAAAAACTTATTAAATACATGATAGCGCGCTAGGTTAGCTTCGTTATATTGCTTAAGTAATTCAGGTGACAGACTCATTATAAACATGTGTTCATTATCAATTGATCCTGTCCAAGGCCGACGCGCCCACTGTTCCATCTCAGATATCATCGGGTCATGGATTGATCCGTCTTTAAGATATCGTATAGGCCGTTGTGCACGTAACTGTTTATAAATTTTTCGTGCAGTTTCAATATCATCCGATCGTAATGCACTACGTAACTTTGCGTAGCTAGGTTCAATTGTCGGCTCAAGTTGCCAGCCTGTCTCTTTTTTCAAATTATGTTCACGGACAAATTCATCTGCTAAAGTCTGAATACGACGTTCAGGGCCTTCGTCGAGTGATACCTTGACACCTACTGTACCTAACATACGTTGGGCTAGTAACCCTGGTTGTAATTTTTGTACTTTAGTAGGTGCAACTTCATGCGCTAACGCTTTAACAGGTGCACCTAAAGAAATCGGTAACGGCGCTAAATTTGATAGTGCTTCAGTTGCAACTCGGCCTGTTGAAGTAATAACTTCGCCTCGTTCAGTTTCGCCCGTACCTAACACATAAGCCATCCGACCGAATGGCCCCAATGTATTTATACCTGTTTTACGTATAGCAGCGTACACACTGGGTTGCGTCTCAAGTAAATGTAAAAATTGGCCCAGTGCTTCACCGAAAATTGACCATGGTTCAAACCATACACCGTGGCCTTCATCATCAGTTGGTATCCAAGCTGAAAGTTTTTTGCCCGGTTCCGGATTTTGAAATGTGCTTTGGCCGCGTGTGATTGCATTAATAATTTGACTTAACACGAACCATCCAGCTAACCCGCGTATAACAGTTGTACCTAACGGCCCTAACCCTGGAATAGCACGCATACCCAGCCGACGTGTAACTTGGCCTGCGCCTAATAACCGACCTAATGTACGTAAATCTTTCTGCCACAACCCTTCACGCCACATCGGTGCAAGTAAAAAGATAGATGCAATATCGCGTATGTTCGGGTTACGGAAAATACCTTGCCGACCCATGTTACCTACGATTGCATTGTAATCGGTAATAACATCGCGCATTAACTTTTCAAACGGTAAATTAGGATGTTTTGCGCTGTACTTAACTAACGATTCAACTGCAAGTGTACCGAATAAACCTGCAATGTAGCGACTAAACATCCAATCATTGTACCGCCCAACTGTGCCTTCGAGTACTTTACCTAAGATAGGTATCTCACGAATAACATGCCGATAAAGTGCATCTTGCCAATAAACTATGTTTAACCCGCGCCGATTTAATTCGAGTAAAATACGTTGGTTTGTCATCGGCTGTTCACCTTCAGCCGTTCGTAACACACGTTGTTGCCGACACCAATCCGCTGCCTTTTGTGATATTACACCGTTTTTAACTGCATTATCTAATAGGTTAGGTCGAATGTTTAATGCTGCCCAGCCAGCTTCATGCGCTTTAATCATTTTTGTTTTTGCCCATAATTCAGGTGTTGCAAGAGCTAGATATGTCATCCGAAATGGATGATATGTATCCCACATCAGCAGGATACCATGTTTAATCATGCTAGCTAACCGTAACGTTTCACCTGCAACAGGTAACCGCGGCACAACTGAACGCGCTAAAATTGTCTGTAAAGCGCGTGCGTACGGGACAAGAACTGCTATCGGACGACTGTTAGGATGAATGTAAACTAATGAATACTGTTTTTCATCCGGTGAAACCCACATTTTAGCTTCAGTTTTGCCAATTTGCCGTATAACCGGTTCCTTAGCAATTGGCATCATTGTCACCGGATCATTGACATTTTTAAGTAAGTTTACCCAAGCACGTTCTGCTACGGGTCGAATACCAGCTTTACACCTATGTTGGAATAAATCCGCTACATCGTACGACCGTAAAATGTATGGGCCGACTTTAATTGCTTCATACGGATTAGCAAATGCTTTAGGCGCCTTAAATCGTACACCAATTAACCGTTCTGCATTAGCCATTAACTTGGCGTCCCACGGCCAAGATTCATATCGTAAAGGTAAATAATTTACGTGGCGCGAATATTGCGCACCGAATACGGTTTCAACGTCGTAAATCCGTTGTGATTCCTGTAAAACTTTATAGGCTAGATTCTGTAAGATTGGATCGTCCCAGTTCTTTTCAGCCCATTCAACTTCGTCTAATAACCGCGCTGCACTATCGTACCATGCACGGCCTATGACAGCTTCGGCTGGTGACTTGTCAGCTTTATCAATTAACTTTTTAGCTTGAGTCATCGCCTGCTGACAATAAAACTTAAGTTGATCTAGCCGGTTTTTGTCGAATTTAACTGTTGGATTACCACGTTCGTCTGTTACCTTTTGACCACAAGCAATTACAGCTTTAACAGCTTCAAGTCGTTTCTGTTTATTTTTATCTGCACCAGCAAATATCCTGATTGCATTTGCAGATTGATTTGCAACTGCACCAATTTCATTGTACAAACCATCAGCGTACCGCCGTAAATTCTGCATAGTCGGCCAACGTTTTATTACGGCACCTAAATTGTTTATACGCTGTTTAACCCGAGCAATACGAAATGTAATTGCTTCATTAGCGCGGTTAACACGTTCTTCAATTGCAGGTGGAACCTGAACAGGTAATTGCATGAAATCTATACCTTCATAGCTCGGGTCTATCCCTTCATCAGGTGAAATTGGCCCAAGCTCAGGTTCAGGTTCAAATGCTTTAGGCCGACTTATTTCGGCTGGCCCTTCAATTGTTTCTTGGCTCGCCAGTTCTTCGTATGGGGATATAACGGTCTGTTCGGGTCTAACCCGAGCAGTTTCACTAACCTCTTTAGGACCCCTTCGTTTAATTTCTTCATAGATTTGGTCAGGTTTAACGTTGCGTACATGTAAATCGTATAAATCATGAAAAACGCGTTCGGCGAGTTCTTGTATGGATGCGTATGGATACGCTCGTTCGTATTCCTTAAAAAGCTTACGGAACCCGGATAATACAGTTATGTTTAATGCGCGTGTGCGGCCCATCTCGCTCATTGCAGCTAACACGCGCGAATAATCGTCTAACCGTTCACCGGCTGTTTCTTTGTAAAAGTCCCAAATCGCTTGTGCTTCACGGTCTGTTATAGCCGTAATAGGCTCAGTTAACATCCGTTCAAGTATGCCCGGTGTATGTTCAAGTGCTAATGCACTTTCTAATCGTTCAACCTTAACCCGACGTGGTAATTCTTCACGCCGTTCAGCCCCGTAAATTGATACTTCAGGTGAATACTGTTGACGCCGTGCACGGTCACGCGCATCAACTGCAAATGATTGTTCAAAATCAGTTAATGAATTGAACTTGTAGCGGTAATTACGAACAGGTTCTTCAAGTAAAATTGATGCAATCGGTTTGTAACCGCGTTGCATGACAGATTCAAGAGGTACATTAAGTGTACCTGGCCTTGTTAATCCAGGTTCAGCTACATAAATTGCATCTGCACCTGCATTGTACCATGTACTAACTACAATTACTGGCGCTTTTTCACTACGTGTATCAACTAATGCAGTTAATCGTCGTGTTACATTAGGCGCTTTACCAGATACACGCGCATCTGCAACAAGTTGACCAGTGTCAATTACAGTCTGTAAATCTTGCGGGCGAATGTCGAAAAAGGCAGGTACATTACTGCGTATCGGTTGACCAACTTGTTCAGGTGATAATGCGCCACTTGTCCGTACACGTATTTCAGGTTCAGCTTCCTGTAAAACTTTTAGCCCAATCTGACGAATTAAACTTAATCTACGACGTTGCCCAGATGACATCGGCCCGAACAAATCAATTAACATTTGTCGAATCCGTTTATTTCGGATTTTGCTAAATTGCGCCGGGTCTTCAAACATCGGGCCTAACAACTGTTGTATAACCGGATTTTGAGTTAGTTTGGCTATCTGTTCAGATAACCGGCCAGGTGCATCAGGTATAATCGCCCGGCCTAACCGTAATAAGCCTAATAAATTGTATTTTTCGCCAATTGCCTTAAGTGTTTCACCCGGTGCATCCATTAAATATTTCCAAACTGCACTTGCATAAGCATCAAATAACTGTGACCGATTAATTTCGATATCTTTATACTTCGTCTCGATTAAAAAATTGATCGTCTTAAGTGTAGGCAGTTCATGCGAACTTTCAGCCGTCTTTTTAATTTCATTGTAAATATCCCGTTCTAACTGTGTAGCTGCTGGCGGTTCAATAGGTTTAGCTTCAGTAAGGTTAATCTGTTCAACAGGTTTTTCGCCTGTAGGTTCAAGTTTCGTGCCGAACGATATTTGACCTTTATCAGCTAAATCTAATAACAATTGATTTTCGTCTTCTTTAGGCTGTTTAGCGCGCCGCATGAAATCTACCACGTACAATTGTTCACGCGGCGGTAGATCAGTCGGATCAATATTCTCAATTGCACCTAGTAACCGCCGGACTGAAGTTTCGTTAATTGCAATTGTTTTACGGCCGTAATATTCAGTTATCCGATACAGTCTATCTAAGACGGTTACATCCTTTAACCCAAGTAAACGGCCTATTAAATTTAAGATTTCTTCTAAGGCAGTCCGAATAACACCACGTTTAGCTGTTGGCGGTTTAATTGTCTTTTGATTAAGTATCTCGCGTAAGCGCGGATCAGTTAAACCGTATGAAATAAGCTCAAATTCGTTATCGCAATTGATTGATCGTAAGACAGTACCTATATCAGGATCGTTCCAGAGCGTTTCAAAAATGTTGCGTAGTTCAACTCGTAATTTTGGATTTGCACCCCAAACACGTGCACTGCGTGTTAATGCATGTAAATATTCATGTGCTAATGTTATTTGTAATGCGCTCCATTCACGGTTACGTGCAGCGAATATGTCAGGGTTAATTGCAATGTGGTTCGCTCTATTAGAGAAAAATGCAATGACATTCTTCGGCCAATTTAACCGTCTATAGTAACCAGTTGAAATTGTTGTACCGGGATCACCTAACTTAAGCATTGAATCAACGAGGCGTTGTAACCATGGTAAATCGCCGAAAAACCCGCGCTCGTTCATCTGTCGCATTACATTATAGGCCGATAATGTATCTTCCCGGCTACGAACAAGTTCACCACGCGGTAATAACGCCTCTAAAAACACTAAATTATCTTCCTGACGTCGGCCTAATGCGTCATATAATGCATCTACATCTTTTTGTGCTTCAGGTAATTTAATTGCGCTAAACTTAGAAATTAACTTGTTAATACGCGCAATTAACCCTGCATCAGTTACAACTGCACCTTCAGGTATAGTCTGTTGCCGTAAATCAAGTTTATCTTTTTCAGTTGCTAACGGTTGAGCAGCCCTAGCGTTTTCAGGTTCAATGTAACCACGTTCAATTAGTTCTTCAGACGTTGCAACACCAAACCGTTCTTTTACAGATGCGCGCGTGTGCCATTGGCCATTGATTAAAAATCCACGATTCTCTTCAGCGCATAGATCGGATAATACACCTAGTTCAGCCGCAGCTTTTGCATTTTTAAGGATGATCTCAGAATGCGTTGCGCCACCAATAAAATATACTGCACGTTTATTGCCTGGTGACGTTTCGATAAATGCGCGTATGGCAGGTCGAATTTCTACTGTGCCAGGTTTAGGTGGTTCACTTGGTTTAGTTGCAAATGCAATGTCTTCAGGTAAGGGTTCGGCTGAAACTGGAGGTAAATGCGATTCCTGTTCAAAGACGTCAGCCCAAAAATCTTTGCTCCAACCGTATTTCTCATATAAATTGTATAAGGCAGGATCGTCACCGACTTCATGTGATAATAATTCTGCTGCTTCAGCACTTACACCTTTACCACGCGCAATTTGTTCAAGTGTATTGTATAACTGAGGTGATAAGTCGCGTACAGCACGTAGCCATTGGCTTGCAGCACTGACATCTTGTGTCCGGTCAATGTTAACTGCAGTTTCGTGCGCAGTAGCACTGACCGGACCGCGTTCAGCTAAAGCTTGCGCTTTACGTTCTAGTTCAGCCTGAACTGTCTCAGGCGCCGGCGCAGTTATTGGTCCTGTCGGCGCCGCCTGCTCCGGCGCGCCTTCGACGGCCGCGCGCGTCTCTGTTGGTTGTAACAAATCGCGAGGGCCTGTCTCATCGGGTACCCTGCCCGTAACAGTTCTCTCAGATTCTGCTCGAATGTCTGTCGGCTCGTACCTCTTTTCAGTGGCATATTCCTGTACACTCCTTTCTTCGGCTTGTTTAACAAGTTCTTGTTGTGTTTTAGGTGCCTCACGCGCAGCGCGTCTAGCTATATCACCTTTAACTGCGCGAATACCCCAAAGTGACGCTAGCCCACCTATTATGTCGTCTGAAACACGTTGCCAATCCCTTTTTTCAACTGCATCTTGTAAATCTCCAATACTTAAATAACCCGCTTTTGCCATGTCAGTTATCCATTTGCCTAACACGGCAAAATTAACCCCAGGTACAGCTACACCGAATAATTCAACTATACCTTGTGGACTAGTGAAATAATTACCTACACTTGAAATAACCTTCGCAACTGATATCGGTACAGCCCATTCAATCCCAGTCTTACTAATTGTCAGCTCAGGATGCGCAGTACGAAACTCTTCATAAGTCGGGTATTGTTCAGGTCGCGGGAAAATTTCAGTTAATTGTTCAATCTCTTCAGGTTTACGGCTCAGCACCCATTCACGAAATTGTTCAGTCTCAGGACGCGGTGGTACAACTACACCTGAAGGTGTAACCGGGCCAAGAGCTGAAAGTAATAAGCCGCGCGCAAGTTCAGTTGCAGCACGACGTTCAGTTCCTGTTAAAGCTTCATATCCGGCTGCGATGTCACTTAATCCACCGCCTGGTTGACGACCTGCATAATTGGTACCAAATGCAGCCGCAACAGCAGGTCGAAGTTCACTTAACTGTTCAGCGTAGGGTACAGTTGGCGCAATTTGGTCTGTATCAGTGCGAATAGGTAAAATTGGCCCAGCCGGTCCAGTTTCTTTTTGACCTGGTTCAGGTTCAACCGGGCCAGATTGGTACCGTTCAATTGCAGCAAGCAATTCATCTTCTGTCAATGGCCGGTCTGCTCGTACTGTATAGACACGACCATCGCGTAGGCCTACCTCGTAAACAGGCATAAAGGTTTATTCTCTTTGAATAATATATGATATCGCGTTACCTACTTGGTTAGTTAAATCCGGTGCAACATTAGTCTGTGTTGTATATGCAGTAAATAAGGATGGGTATTGACCAAGCCATTTTTCACGTTCACGCGTTAATTCTACGTAACGATTAACTAACTCTTCAATCTCAGGCCCCATCTGTCGCGCTGTTGTAGCTGCATTAGGCGCACTTGGCCATATACCGCGTCGGCGTAAGGTTTCTTCTGTTGCACGTAGTTCAGATTCACCTGGCCATTCAACATTTACATAATGAGGTGTTTTAGCGCCAGGTGTAACAATTGCAAATGTGCCAGGTAAACCAGTTGAATATATGCCTGGCATTGCACTTGGCGGTTGATAACTTGGCTGTTCTTGGCTAGCTAACCGACTACGAACTAACGGTGAAGCAAATCGCGCCGCTGAAACATCGCCAAATTCCATTGTCGCTTGATAAGCAGCTTCAATCGGATCAGTACCCATTTGAATTAACTCATTATAACGCGCTGCAATTGAACTTTGACGTGCCATTTCATCTGCAATTTTTTGCGTAGTTAACAATTGCCGTTCAATTTCAGGTTCAATTTGCGCACGGCGTAATCCGGCTTCTTCCCTTTGCGCCGCCGCACGAATTGCAGTTTCAGCAAGTGCAAGGTTATTTTGAAACTGTTGTTCAGCGAGTTGCGCGTCTAACCGCGCCTGTTCAAGCTGAGCCTGTTGCGCTAGTCTAGCCGCTTCAAGGTTAAGCTGGTAACCACGCGCATATGCTTCGGGTAACCCTGTAAAAAGGTTCCACGGAATTTGACCGAGAAGATTTATTGGCATAACCGACTAGCTATTAGCATAACGTTAATAAGTCCAATTTTCGTCTATGTACAAAAATCAATCTTCACTCTATTAGTCCCAATACCAATCGCCCCAATCAGACCAATCATATTCTTCAGGTGCGTACGAATCAGACCAATCATAACCTTCATAATCTTCAGGTGCATACCAATCAGCCCAATCAGACCAGCCGTAATCTTCATATTCTTCAGGTGCGTACCAGTCGGCCCAATCAGACCAACCGTAATCTTCAGGTGTGTACCAATCAGCGCCATATTCTTGCCAATATTGCTCGCCTAACCCGCCAAAGGCCCAGTCATATAATTCTGGGAATTGCCACCATGTGTCAGGAGCAATGTCGAGAACGTCCGATATCCAGTCTTGCCCAGTTGGCGGGATACCCAACTCGTACCAATCTTGAAGTTCAGGTACTAAATAAATAAGGTCAGGATAATAATTGTATAACTCGTCTAAAAACCCCCAATCTTCATAAGGCGATGTATAACCTAGACCTCCTTCTTGAGCTTGTTGTAGGGCTTCATCTAGACCTCCTTCCCGACCTCCTTCTCGATAACCCATACCTAGTGGGCCTCCTGCGCCAGTGGTACGGGCAAACGCTTCAGGACCCAACGCGCCTCGGCCTAACCCGCCAAGGCCCAGCCCGCCAAGGCCAGTCCCACGACCCAGCCCGGATCGCGCGATTGCCTCCATTAAATTGTTCAATAAATCTCCCAAATTAGGTCCAGATGGCGTGCTTTGTCTCTGGCTAGGGCGTGCTCCTAATGCACTTTGCTGCAATGCACGTGCCTGTTGTGTTTGTGTCTTTAGCAATGCCTCAAGGATTTGCGGTATTAACTCTCGTTGAGATTCGTAATTGATATATTCAAGAGGCGATATCATAGCTTGTTCTGGGAAATATGGTTGAACACGAGCTCCCTGAATTGCTTGTAACAGATTCGAAAGGCCAGATTGTTGCATCTGCAACGATGTTAACCCAAGTGCACGCAATAATTCTGCATTTACATTTTCCGATAGCGGTGCACCTATTTGAATACCGCGTTCCGCTGCAGCTTGGGCAATTTGACTTTCAACATCAGCAGGTAATTCACCACGTAACTCACTTGAAATTATATCACTCCTCTGCTGAGTCAGTTCCGGATAATTAGGCACTTGCGCACCTAATTGTTCCTGTATTTGCCGTAACAGTTCGGAACTGACTTGTTGCGCAATGTCAGTGGCTTCCCCTGCTGAACCACTAAACGTTTCATATGCGCCGGGCAATAACGTTTCAATTGACGGTATATCAATGTTTATGTCAGGTGTAGTAGGGTATATGCCGCCAAGGGCATTCCATTCTCTAAGCTGGTCTAGCAGACTATATGTAGCCATAACTATATTAGTATTCCTATTCTAGCATTTTCAAGTCGCGCAGTGCCAAATGGCGCAAATGACACTGCAGGTTTATTTTTACCTAAATAATGTGTTAACTCGCCTTTTAACAGATGTATGGCCCGACTATGCGCTGCAGCAGCTAATGCCTGTGCAGCTTGTGAATCTGTTTGGCCAAGGCGAATTGACATGCATTCTTCAATAATCGCTTCTAGATTTTGTATGAGTAAATAATCTGTATCTACTTCGACTGGTATAAGATCAAGCTTAGCTATTGCACGAACTTGAACTGTAGCAGGTAAATCAATTGAACAACAGTTGTACGGTAAATTATTAAAATAATATCTGCGATACCAACTGCTGGTTTCAGACGGTTCAAGTGTATGAATCCGTTCTTCTTCACCTGTATTCGGATCGACTTGATGAATATGTACTTGGCCAGAAGTTTTTTCTTTTTGAATACCTGTAATAACATTTAGTGGTATTTCAACTGCACTAAACGGTTGTTCAAGTTGAATAGCTAATGCATTTATTTCTATCCCATTAAAAACTGATCGTACAGGTACACCGTATTGGTCGTAACCAGATATAAAAACTGTTAAATCAACATCATTGTCACTTGTTGGATAAATACGTAATAGTTTAGGTGGGTTAGTTATATCCTTGAACGTAGGCGTATTATTGCGCGTGTAACATTCTAATGGACTGTAACAACGATATTTATACTTGAAAAATTCTGGTAAGCGCCCATTTCCAAATTCGACATATTCGTACCACTGGTTACGAACTGCAATTGGTTCATTACATACAACTGCACTTGTAATACGCGCAACGTCACGCGGTAACGTGATATAAGGCTGTGTTCGGCTCAGTTCAAATGCTATCTCAGCCCATGTACCCCACCAACCTTCATCACCTGCTTCAGGCGCATAAATCAATCTTTGCTGCGCTGCATTAACGTAATATGCTATAGCACCTACATCTTCAATGCATAAACCTAATGTATCAGGCAGCCTACTTTTACGTACATCGTATAATGTTAGCCGATTTGGCATAAGTTAATATATGAATTTAACTGAATTACCAGATTCTATACACACCAGTTGATTATTGGCATCGTCTATACATGCAATGGTGGTAGTTCCTCCAGTGTTAACGGCGCAATCCCACACTTGCTTTTTTGGATCGTATATTTTCAGCGTGATACCGCCTTTAACATAAATACGTTCGTCATGTGGGTTATAATATGCACAAGCTAGTTCAGGTAGCCCTTCCTGCTTTACAACTGAAAGGTTACTAGCGCGTATAATTGTTAGAAGGCAACCGCCAGATGTGTTCATATACGTAAGGTAGTAACAATCGTCTATTGGACAATAACATATTGAAAGTATCGCTCCGTAATCACCTAAATATATACTGCCTGCGCCAGTGCCATTCGTAATGTTGTAACGACAAAATATGCCTACTCTATAATTGTCTATATACATTTTTCCCGCAACTAATGCATAACCGCGTGCTGTATCGCAGGCAATGTATGGATAAAAGCTAAGGTCCTCTCCACCTATGTTAATCGAACCTAAGCACTGTAAAGTACTTGCACTAAAAACTCCTATTTGTGCGTCCGTTAAACCCACAAATACACCATGAGCTGGATCAACAGCTAACGCCCATACACAAGACAAAGGCTGATCGTCAGGCGGCCAGGATAGCTGGCCAATTGGATTTAATGTAGCTGCATTTATTGCCAATATACGAAAAGTCAAAAACCATATGTTGCGCTGATCCTGAAGGGCCTTCAATGACAATACACAAAATGCATTGCTTTGAGGTACATAAATGATTGACATGGCCATGCCCCACGAACTGTCGTATGTTGGTGCAGCAATTACACGCCGTGTATCGGTATCTATAACACAAATTCCGCCTGGGTTATCAATAGGTGGTGGCAGACCAGGCCCAACACTGATATTGCCTAAAGTTGCCACAGCAACATGCGGACTACTTGTTGAAGCGCGTGTAGCATAACAAATGCCAGGCGTGAAATATGGATTAGTTAAACCAGGTGTATATGTACTAGCAAAGTTACTTGGACATGCAATTCTTCGCTTGACAGCTAATGCAAAATCTTGACTGCAAACTTGATTGCCAACGGCACATTTAATTGTGAAATAATAATTGCCTGTTGTATCAGACATTGGCTTGCCATTTATGCCGCCTGCGTTGGCATCAAAGTTAAGGCCGTTCGGTAATTGACCGCCTATAGTCCATTTATCTGGTGTCGGCCCAACAAAATTGAATGCGTAATTATAAGTTTGCTCTTCAAATGCATCTGGTAACTCATATGGATCAGATAGACCAATTAAACGTAAAGTGACCTGTTTCGTATTATATCCTGCCCATAAACTGGCTGCGTTTATAGTGACATTAACTTCACCAGGTGCATCTTGCGGTTCGCCGATAATCTTTATGTAATTTAACTTGGCACCTGCGTCACCAATACGTTCGTACGTAAACCCGGGTGGTAAATTGACAATGTTAATATCAGCTATGCCACCTTCTGAATTAATGCTTATCATGAAACTGATATCTGAATTGAAGCAACAGAACGAAGGTTTTGGATCAGAAATACAAATCCTTTTTAGAAGTGCGGTTCTATCTGCAATAGATTTTGCAAGTCGGTTAGCTAATCTTTTCGTTTTTGCATAAACAACATTTGGTAACAATGTAACTTCAAATATCGTACCATCAGGACATCGGCTTACACCTATAACTGCATCGTTACCGTAGGTTTGTCCAAACAAAGTTCCTCGAAAGAGAGGCCTCCTCAACAAACGACGCAGACGCGATTCCGGATGACTCTGATCTATAATTGTGATGTATCGTTTAAATTTAAATTCAGGTATGCCGCTACCTGGATCAATATCTCTAAAGTTAGGTAAGCCGGTATTCGGATCAAGCCAGCCGGGGCCAATCCGAACAAGTTTTTGATCTAAGAAAATGATTGGTGCCAGTTCGTCTTCAGGTGCTTCACATGAAAAGTTTTGAAGCGGCCCTGGCGGTTCACAATTAGGTGGATAATTGTAACATTCTCTTTTCATGTGACTATTGGAGTCTGCGTCTTACCGTATATCTTTTCAATCACAGGCTCAGCATACAATAAAAGCCCTCGTATTCGGCAATACCCTTCAATTCGTATTGCAACTTGAAATTGGTAACCTACATTTGACGGGACAGCCTCATCGCACATCGGCATACAACTTGCCTTCGGGCGCGGTAACAAAATTGCTGCTGCATGTCCGGCTGCATACGGTTCAAATGGATAATTTTCTGGTACCTTAAGAAACTCTGCTAGAGGGGTTTCACTTACGTCACGCGGTGAACATTTTTGCACTGTCCACCAATCGAACCAACATGGACAACCGTCTGATCTATAGTAAAAAGATAAGTCAACTGTACCAATAACATTATCAATCCAAAGTGCGCCACCAGTAAGTCGTTTCCGTGTAAATTCGCTGCCCCACGTAAATGCGGGAAATTCAACATACCACTGTAACCTGCGATCGTCTAAATCTGTTGTTTCATCGTAACTAATTTCCCATAGTTCAATTCCACCCGTTGCCTGTGATACAACCAACATAAAGGCGCGTTCTAGCCCACCGTAATCGCCACTGAAAAGCTGTAAAATATCTGCGCCTTCGTATATACCTTCCCAATTCGGGTCACGACGTTCACGAAAACTACTAATAGGTAAAAAATCCATTACGCATAATGCCCTATGCACAATCCCATTATCTGTGCGTTCAGGTAATGCAGTTTGTAACATTCGGTTGTTAAATACTATTCCACTTGCAGCGAATAGTAATGATCTATCATTTAAGCGCAGTATCCTATCCATGTCTGCGCTGATGGGCATATTACCCCATTGATCAAAATAACGAATTGCATTGATTAACGAGCGTATCCCAGGTTCAAGACTTTGATAAAACAAATCGCCATTTACAGCTACAATTGAACTGTCATTAACTGCGCCGTTGACCATCTGTACAACAGTTTGTAACGGCATGTTATTTGCATTTGCTTCAATCCAAGCAGAGCGTGTAACAGGTACACTTAATGAATAAATTTCTTTCCGGGTAAAAATCATCAGGCGTCCTTCCCCTAAGGCAGTATCAAGTGTTGCATTATGTTTAATTGCCCTGATATCACCTGCGTTAGTCGGTACAGTGAACCCGTCACCACCAATTGCTAATGGATTTTCTGTTACACATAAAACTGAATCACGGTATTGATATTCAGGTGTACCTGAATTTGTATTACCGACAATGTCACCTGCACAATATTTACGGCCTTGCGCGTACCATAACCGCCCCATGAAATAATCCATCGCGCCAGCCGCAGGTATTTCATTTATTAAATTATCTTGCCGCGTAGTCCGGCCGATTATACCTAGTGACTGACGTAAAGTTGATCCATCCCAAAACAATGGTAATGTTACATTGTCACCAGCTTGAATGATTAACCATTTTTCAGCCTGACAAAAATGTAGCCGCTGAACTGGCGGCATTGTTAATTCAAATTCATCACTTAAATTTGTTACTTCAAAAGATAGAGGATCAATTTTCCATATGTTACCGCCGAATCCACATACAATATATGGTGTAGCACCGTCAGGCTCGTACAAATAACCACCTTGATAAAAACCGAGGTCGAACCCGACTTCAACTATCTTTTTCCAACCCGACCGAGGTGATATACCACCATCGCGAACTGTGCCATTGATTAACCATGCAAGTTCGTTACGTTTTAGGCCACCTGGACTTAAGTCAGAAGCCACAGTGGTAACCTTAATTGAATTTACCCCGCCACTAAAATCCAGGCTACCATCAACTGCATTTATATCTGTCGGCCCAGGCATATTATTGTCATTAGCCTTTAGTAAATGTATTTTTGTCTGAACAGTTTTGCAAGTTTCGATGGCGCAATCTAAAAAACGCAAAATTGAATTGTACGGGTTAGAATGGCCAGTTGGTATTAACCCCGTTGCAATTGAAATTGCAATGATTCGTAGGGGCGGTAAATGGCGTCAGTCTAAAGACGATAACCGGATTGTGGGCAAAGGATTAGCTTTCCATTTTCGGCGGTTACAAGAATTACTTTGGCCAGAAAAAATTTGGCATAAATGGAACCAGCTAGAAATGGAATGTTTCCTTAACTATCGGACTGTGATTGAGATTGGGCCAGCATCAAGTGGTAAAACACATTCAGCCGCAACTAATGTATTAGCAGATTGGTTTTGTTGGCCTGAATGCACAACTGTACTATGCTGTTCAACTACACGCGAACGACTTGAAGAACGTATTTGGGGTGAAATAAAACATCATTTCACATTAGCTAAACGGCGTTGTCCATGGTTACCTGGTCATTTAATTGAAGGTCGGCAACGGATTGTTTCTGATCCAAAAACAAGTGACGTTGAAGCACGTGATTTTCGTAACGGTTTAGTTGGTGTAGCAGCTAAACGCGGTGAAACATTTATTGGTATAGGCGAATTTGCCGGTATAAAAAATAAACGCATTCGACTTATAGCAGATGAATTACACCTTTTACCACATGCAATTATAGATGGATTGTCTAACCTAGACAAAAACCCAGATTTTAAGTTTGTCGGGTTAGGTAACCCCAAAGATATCAACGATCCTCTCGGTATATTAGCTGAACCTGCTGCACATTTAGGTGGTTGGGACGGTGGCATAGACCAAAAACCAGGAACCAAAACGTGGGAAATTAAACGGCCGCACGGTATTTGTATTCAGTTGTGGGGATCAGACTCACCTAATCTAGATGGTAAATTAGGCGCACCATTAATTACCAAAGACGCTATTGACCGCGACTTAGAATTTTACGGTCGTGACAGTCTTTGGTTTCACATGATGAACGAAGGCCGTATGCCGCGCGGTCAAGGCTCACGACGTGTGTTAACGCGGCAAATGTGCATTAAATTCGGTGCAACAAAAGAACCGCATTGGGCAGATAATAACCGAATTAAAGTTGGTTTTCTAGATGCTGCGTACCGCGCAGTAGGTGGTGACAGATGTATCTTTGGCGAGTTACAATTTGGTATTGAAGCGTCCTCGGATAATTCAACCTTTAATGTCTCAAGTTTAATCAGTCAATCTGTCCATAGGCCTAATACAGGTCAGATTATAGCATTAATTGATTACATGGTTATACCAATTAAAGCTGTGTCAGATGATCCTGAAGATCAAATTGTGGAATTTGTCATGGAACAGTGCAAAAATCGTAATATTCCACCTGAAAATTTCTTCTTTGACGCCGGTATGCGTACAAGTTTAGTAACTGCATTTGCGCGTTTATGGTCAAATCGTGTTAACCCAGTAGATTGTGGCGGTAAACCGTCACAAGACATGGTCAGTGCTGAAATTCAAGTTCCGTGTGACCAGTACTATTCAAAATTTATCACTGAACTATGGTTTAGTGTTCGACTTGCTGTTGAAGCCGGGCAAGTACGTGGGTTTACCGATGAAGTAATTGAAGAATTTTGTAATCGCGAATGGACAATTGTTGCCGGGAACAAGATTGAAGTTGAACCGAAACATAAAATGAAAGAAAAAATCGGTCGGTCACCTGATATTGCCGATGCAATTGCAGTTGGTTTTTATGGTGCACGTAAACTCGGTTTCGTGATCAGGAAACTTGGCAATCAACAACAATTGTCTACTGAACAAACATGGTTGCGGACATTGCACGAAAAATCTAGACAATACTGGACTAGCGGTCAGTTGACCTATCAATTGAATTGATCCATGTCTACCTTTAAGCTGTTTTGCCACCAGCTAACTGTAACAAAATATTCTTTGTTTCTTCGTTAAGATTTTGTCCATGTAACGCTATCATTGTTGCCATACGTTGCGCTGCATTTTGATTTGCTAACGCACGTAACTGCGCAAAATCATCCAGTGTAGGCTCTTTTTTTTGCTGATAAAAATCCCATACCTTTTCAGCAAAAGGTAACCCGTATTCAACTATTAAAAGTGCAAGTGTATTCCAATTCATTTTTGTTTAGCCCGTTCAATTGTTTTGATTAATTCTGTAGCTTGTACAGTAATATTAGATAAACATGGGTTAGCTGGATCAGTCTCAGCTATTAATACAGCTAGCTTAAATGCATCTTGAAAACTGTCATATGCTTGACTTATCTGCGGTAAATAATTTGTAGGCGCTTCACCCATCACAATTAACCGTAAATATGAGTCAAATGCTGTATTAACAGTCGTTTGCGTCGTCCAAAGTGTCCTGTACGCAACAACTTTAGCACCCTGCGTTGTACAGCCTAAAATTAATATGGCCAATATAATCCCCGCTACAATATTGCTTATGTGTCTAATTTTTGGACACCTCGGAATTCCGAGGTGCTTGATCAGTTTTATCAGGTGCATTTGACTTTTCATTTTTCGGTTCAGTAATTTTATTGTAATCGTCTGGAGCTGAATTAGCCGCAACTGCTAATCCATACAATAAAAATACTTTCTGTGTTGCAGCGAACTGTTCTTGGAAATGTGGAAACCAAATCGCCCCTAGTTCGCTTATTATTAATAATGCAAATACCCATCGTAAATGCGGGTTTAACCATAACAAACTTACGTTCTTTTGAACTTCCGATATCATAGTACAAAATTACGCCATGTTCGATTCAATTTGCAAGCCTGTCACATTAACTGTCTGGCCCAGGTATAAAGATAATTTATTGTTGTACCAAACTGTACTTGTCTATTGTGCAGCTACAAAGTTTGCTTTTGAAACTGCGGTTAACATGGGTATTTCAAATGATATCAGGCTACATCATCAAGTCTATTATCCAATACGACAAATCTTTAAGTTACCAGCCGATTTAGCTGATACCGCAATTCGACGTGCTGCAGGTGCACTTAAACGTTACGGTGAATATTACCAGTTTAAACCTGATTCAATCGAATATGATATGTGGGTCTTTAGCCTGTTTGCTGACGATAGGCTAATTTCACTTGCTACAATTGCAGGTCGTGTATTAGCACTATGCGATCTTACAGACGAAATTATTCGTAAGTTAAGACGTGACCCAGCTACATTCGCTATCTTACGGCTTAACGATTCTGGTTGGTTAGTTGAATTGTACCAGAATACCTATAATTTCGGTAAAAGATTACGTGACTTTTACCCTAATGCACCACTGAAAGTTAATGAGCTAACTTTTTAATTGAATCTTTCAGTTCGGCAGCATTTGCTTTCTGGCCATTCAATAAAACATCTAGTTTAGTTTCAACCCGCGTCATCCGATGTTCAAATTCAGATTGAAGTTCGGCAACTCGGTGTTCAAACCTGAAAAAATAACCTACAACAACTATTAAGACCCCAATGTTAATTAGCCCGTCAACATTGATTTCCATAACCGGCCTTAATCTATTGCACTGAAGCCTTCCATTGCAGTAGATTCAGTTTCAGTCGGTTCAGTGTATTCAGTTGATTCACGTGATTTAGATGATTCAGGTGATGTCTGTTGTTCTGTCACAGGTTCAATCTCGTATTCGTCTTCGTAGACACCTACAATCTTGAATGTGACAGTTTCACCTACCGTATGTTCACCAGGCAGTATTTCACGCGGGATAACAGTTGTATTATAACTTGTCTCTTGTTCAGCCTCAGGTTCACCTGAACGTTCTTCAGGCCCAATATCATTGTACAAATCTAAATCTCTTTCAGTGGGTTCAATATTCCCAATGTTAGGTCTAGTTCGATTTGGCATAAATCTATCTTTAGGTTGTGAGCGGGGATACAGTAAATACAACCACTATATCCCCGCTCTGTTTTACGCTCTGCGACTGTTTAGCTGCACAACTCAACTACCTCATCGCCTCACCTATTCAATGGCCCGGCATTGTCACCCGAAGGTACACCTGTACCCCATTGTCCTTGGTAATCAGTTGGTAACGGACACTCTGGTAATTCACTGCTGTACCGTTGCGCTGGATAACCAGGTGACGGCGTACAACGATCAATCTCAGGCACTATCATCGGTTCACGTTTGTGCAGCAATACTTCAGCAAATTCAGTGTACAATGGTCTTGGATAATACTTAAACCATGCACCAAATCTGCCTTTGTTTTCCCAATCGTTCTTGATCGGTTTACCGTCAACATCAGCACCTAAATCGTGCATCAAGAACCGCCATTTACCACCAAAATCACGATGGCCATATGGCATATCTGGATGGATAGGTGTAGCGTCAGGTACAAGTAGTTCCATGGCGCGTTTATGCCAGATTATCGAGATTGCAAATTCAGCATCTTGATAATCTGGATTTTCATCTGCGCCTATTCCAGCCGCACCACCTGCACCTGTGGTAATATTGTTCACATACGGCAACACAATCTGGTACCTGTACCGGTTACCATTGCCGCCATGTGCACTCGGGCCGAGGTCAGTTACATAGTTAAACCTAAGTCCGAACGGATCAACCCGAATCATGAAATTACCTAGTTGACCCGAAAATCCGTACCGCCAGTATTTGTTAGCTGCACCCCATTCAATAAAGCGCCAGTTAGCTGCTACATTCGGTGTTACATCTGCTGTAACAGCCGCACTGCCACCGAGCTTGTCTAGGAACCAACATGTGTCTATGTCAGTTACAAGCTCAATAAATGGTGTGGTTTCCTTGAACGGATTTTTACCAGCGTAACCCTTTTGCATCAACGGCATAAACCGCCTTTGCAACATCTGCGGTACAAGATGGAATATTCGCGACGGCGGCACCGAACAATCAAAGTAAATCTCTTCGTCTGCAACACCGTCTCCGTCTGTATCCGCAACAGACCATTGATAGGTAAACTCGTCCATGCGCGCGTTTGCAGCGAACTTTTTACCTGCCCAGTATATCGCTACTTTACGTAACAATGCACTGGATATGATTGTCGTTGCCGGACGCAGTATTGAATTGATTATTTGTGCTATATGCTCAACTGCATGTGTAACATGCATATCTTGGTTGTAACAGAGCAATGGTGTTGCCCAAGTCTGTTCCAACGCAAAATATGTTAGCCTGTCTGCGCCCCAACCAATCCGATATTCAGGTGGATCGCATGGGTTACCTATACATCCTACTCCAGGGTTAAGTACACGTGACCATTGTTTCGTTATATTAGGCCAAACAGATCGAAACCGATCTTGTGTAATTTCAGGCGGTGTACCCATAGGTACAGTGCCCGTTGAGACGTTCAATAGCCAACCGTCAGTTGGCCGAATATCTTCCATTATGATTTGGTCAAACTTAGGTGTTTGACTTACAAAAAACTGCGGAAAATCGCAGGCTTTTATCCAACCATCTGGACATGCCATAACTCAATCACTCGTTAATTGTTTAATGGTTTGTTATTGTCCATGGCTTTTTGTATCCACGCCGTTATATGGATACAATACGCCTGTTTTAGCGGAGACAATTCAGAAGCACGGCAGTTTTTAACGCTTCTCCCCCCGCCTCCACGGGGATTAAGCCGTCCCGGTTGTTTAGGCGGTCGGTAGCCGCCACAAAATCACAGTATCGGACTTAATTGTCCAGTAACAATATATACTCTTACCGTGATTTGGCAAGATTTGTCAAATCTGATATTATACTGTCCCACGCCCGTGCATTTTGCGGTTTAGTAGCTTGCCGTGTATTACTTTCAATTGCGGGTTCAGCCTTTTGATATTGGTCGAGTTGTTGTTTTAATGACTGTATCTGTTTATCGCGCCGCCGTATCTCTTCAACTAACCGACCAAATGCGGCTGCCCTGTTGCGTATTGCAGCATGTTTACGTACAATGTCACGGCGTTGTTCAGGCGTAAGACGTGGGTCTAATGGATTAAGCTTAAATGCTTCATCAACCTTAGCAAACCCGTTCTCAAGTGCTTTATTTATCCGTTCATCACCGTCAACTGGCTTAAACCATTTGCCTATGTCAGGATCATTATAAACTGCATCATTAGCCTTTTGCCATGTCTGAACTACTTCTTCCTGAATTTTAGTTATCTGTTCTTTATGTTGCTTAAACCGTTCCGAAGCAGCCTTTTTCGCATCATTAACAGCCTGAATCTGTTGATCTAGTAATTCACGTAATTTGTTTCGATGCGCCATTACGTCATTAGCTAAATCGCCAAATTTTTCTGTTGCAATTACACGCGCTTTAGCAAGTGGCATCTGTACAAGTTCAATTAAATCGTTAGGCGCAAATTTACGTGTTGTACCGTCTGGTAAACTTATCTCTATATCAGCAAGTTCTTTTATTGCGCGTTCACATGCTTGCCGGAACGGTTGCCTATACTTTTGATCAAATTCTTTACTTGAGGTGTAACTTATGTACCGAATTTTATCTTCAAGTTCTTGGTTACGGGCACGTAATTGTTCTATCTCTTTAATTTTAGCTTCCCATTCAGCTTTTGGTATAGCGCGTTTTTCAGCTTCAATGGCGCGTTGTTCAGCTTCAAGCCGTAACTTGCGTTCTTCATCAAGCAGTTTCCATGGACTTTTCTTACCTGCCTTTTGCTGTTCAGCTTGACCAGGTTTAGATTTTTGTTCCTGCTCAAGTTTATCCTGGCTAGGTTCTGTTTTATCTTCAGGTTTAGCTTCAGGTTCAGGTTCAATATCTCTAAACATCTCTTTCGATGCACCTTCATCAGGTTCAGTCTTTATAGGTGCACCTGTAGTTGAACGCGCCTGTTTAATCAGATCGTCAACCATGCTTTTACCTGTCGGCCCGAGCTTACTTAATGCACCTTCTACATCGGGATTTTCAGTCACGGGCTTAACTTCAATACGCGGTTCAACAGGTTGACTCTGTGCAACTTTAGGTTCAGTTGGCATATTAAAATTTTCTTTTAGGCTGGCAGCTCACCGCCCAAGCGGCAAGTTTTCCCCAGTTCCGTTGTCCCAACTAGTTGCATGTGCGCTGCAATACCGGCCGTAGTGCCGGCTATTTTGATATTTTTGTTTAGGTTTCAATTGGGTAGCCAGCCTATTAATAATTGTTAACGCCTCTCCACAATTCACCATCCCAAATCCATAAATAGTTATAGTCATTGTAAATGTCTAGCACCATGTCACCTACAAATGCACCTGGTGAGGTCGGTCCATTGCCACCCAAATTTGCAATGGTTATTGCAGGTAAATTACGTATTAAATATGAACTAGCTGCACTTTTATTCGTTGCAATAAGTTTTAGTTGACCAGCTACATTTGCCAAAACCCAGTTTGTTGTTGTACCTGCAGTGTCTATTACATTTGTTGGTATAGATGAAAGCTGCGGTAACTTAAATCCTTGCGTACTTATTATGTGTGTAGCGTAAAGTGGTGTATTGGTAAAGCTAATACCGGCTGTTGTTGAGATATAGTGCGGTACCCAAGTTTTTTGTCCTGTAGCAGCGTTCGTTACAATAACAGCATATTTACCGTAGTAATGCAGGTTAAATGTTGAATTTGGCACTTCAATTTCAGGCCAAGCGTTAATGTTATCTGTCGGGAAAAAACCGATAATTGATGCAGTTGTACCTGCGTAAGTAAATTTGAAACGTGGATTATAATTTGTCGAACCGCGCGCCATACGTACATTTTGGATCACGACACTTTCACCACCGTCAAATCGCATATGCGGCCCTGTCCACATCTCTTCAAGGTTTAGACCTGAGATAAACACGCCTATTGTACCACTACCGACATGTAAAAAGTTATCTGCACGGCGCCCTTCACAATTAATTAAAACAAGCTGGAATCCACCATTAATGTATTCAATGCCACTCGAATATGGTGCACCTGACCAGTTAGTCCGATACGTTACGTTATATGCATCACCAGCCTCACACGAGATAAGTGTGCAAGCATCAACTTTACTTAACCAAAATGAATGGTTACACCCGTACGCATATACATGTTCGAAAATGTAATCCCAGGCATTGCTAACATAAAAACCATAATAAAACCCTGCAACGTACAAATTACGAAAACAAACGTGCCCAGAGTAGTTCTGATTCCACGGCGCGAGCTTAAATGCGGCTGATTGGCTTTGCGTATAATTTTTTTGATTTTTACGTACGCTCAAGTCTTCCACGGTAAGCCAATACGCCCACGTACCACCATAAGACGAATTTGTCGGTTGCCACTCGAACACATTCTTATCATCCACCGAAGCAAAGATTAAAGTGCGTTCTGGACCAGCTCCAACTATCTTAACACCATTGTTACGAATTACGAGTGTGTTATTTACGTAATAGGTACCTGCGGGAATAAACAATACACCGCGTCCCTGCCTAGCATCTGCAGTTGTATTAGTCAACTGATCAAGTGCCCATTGTAAGTTACTCCAAGTCAAACTGCTATTCGCGCCAACAGGCAGTGGTGCAACAATAATGTTTGTGTTAACGATTGCCTGTGCCCACCAATTATTCGTTGTAAATTCAGTCAATTTAACATTTGTTAACTGCCCAACTGCACTTGTCGCTATATTCGTTGTAAGTTGACGTGCTATACCAGACGCATTTGTTGTAAATTCATTTGCATACCATGCAGCCTGACTGGGGGCAGCGCATAGTAATAGCAGTACAGTTAACGCGGCAACTGTCTGTAGCGAATATGGCGTTCGTACCGTTGACATATTGCGTTTCTTATTTAGTCGGTTGGTTGTGTCTCGATGCGGCCTTATCATGTGTGTGCTGGGTACTGACTAATGCCATGCGCCGCCCCACCAATTCCATTGTGTACCGGTAGTTGTGTCGAATGCTATAGCAACACTTTTATCCGGTGTAAAAGGCGGTTCAATGCCACCATAATTACCTGAGTAAATTGCAAAATTAACTGTTGTTCCGCCGCCTATACCATTCTGTACAATTTGTTTGAGGAATTCAATTCGAATAGCGTCACGAGTTGCCTTATCTAATTGCACGTAACAACGTGCATTATTGATCAATGTAGCTGTGTCCATACTGATTTGGTCGCCAGTTGCTAAAGCTCTGAGCAGTGTAATCTCGACCGATTCAAGTACACTCTCAGGTAAAATCGGTAAACAGGTTTCTATACTTTCTAATTCAGCTAGCATGTCAGGCTGCCGTAACTACCTGTTGCCAATCTGTTCCTGTCCATACCCACAAGTAACCTGAACTTGTATCGAACAACATGTCACATGCCTGTTTACCTGTATAACCATGCTCAGATGGATTATCACCACTAATGTCGGCAACAATATGTCTACGGCATAGATTGTCTGAGATTAACCCTTTTAACGTTGACAGTTTCAATGTTTGCCGTACCGTATCCGGCATGTGAACATAACATTTAGCTTCATCAATTAAACTTGCCATAGATAAATCAATCGTTTGACCTTCATGCAGTGCAATTAGTAAGACAAGTTCAATGCTGTCTAGTAAGTCACGCGGCAACTTACTTAGACAATCTTCTTCAAGCTCAAAATTTGTTTGTACTGCGTTCATGCTTTATGGTCTAAGTTTTCCGATAACTTAACTTGCGGTAATGTCACCGGCCCGCGACTTAACCTAGCTAAAAATTTCTTAAATTCATCTGCACCTCGTGTCATGTGCAATAATGCAAGTGCATGATCATTATTGTCAGGTTCAATCTGATAGAGTTGTTCTTGATAATCAAGGAAAGCTAAATCAAGTAAATCAATAAAGTCATTTGACCCAATTGTAATTTTTTGTATTGCAACTAATCGTTCAGGTGTAAACCGACGCGAATTAATCGGAACTGGTGTCTTCATAATAATCGTCTATCCATGAGGCAGTTGATTTTTTACGTTTACGTTTACGTTTAGACTTTTTGCTGTCACGTTTCAAATAGCGATTTATCATTTTCATAATTGGTTTTTCAAGTGCGCGGCCTTGATCATACACAATTGCATTATGTAATTTCCGAGGTTTATTTTCCTGATCCCATTCAGGTGTTTGATTAACAAAAAATTGACCTGGCATATTCATGATGCGTCTACTGGTTTAACAGTTTCTGCAGCAAATTCTAATCCGGCTTTTTCAGCCGCAATAACAGTATCAACAGCTTGTTCGGCTGCTTCAAGATCAACTTGGCATCCTTTAGGTAATAGTTCTGCGTTATGTTTAAGATGTTCAAATGCATCTTGAACTGTATCACCTAAACCAAGTACCCAACCTATTCGATTTGCACCTGGTTTAACTGTTACATCAATGTATTCACCGTCAGCACAAAATTCAACAAATTTGTACCATTGGCGTTGTGCAGGGTCTATTTTAAGTCGTATCCAGCCTGATTCAATTTCATGCGCAGTAAATGCAATTTGAAATCCGTATTCAGCAACAAATTTCGGTTCAATTAATCTGCCTTTTGCACCGTACAAAATGATGTCACTTAAATTTTCAATCATCTCAAGTTGTAACCCGAGACCTGGGTTAGGTGCACGGCAACATGGATCAATCAATATCTTTTGCCTAAATTCAGCACTAAAAAAGTTACGATAGTTATATTCAGCTAGTACAGGACCGAGTTTACGCATTACATCATCGAATAAATCCGGTGTGTTAGTTCGTGTTTGTGCTGAATAGAGCATGCCACGACTTTTAACTTCATAGCCTTGAATTGGTAGGGTAGGAAATTGACCGTCTATACAATATGTATCAAACCCAGGTTCAAATTCAGTTTTAATCGGTTCTTCAACAACAAAAATTGCTTCTTCGGCTGCAGGACCAAATTTAATGTATAAATCACGGATTTTATACATGCTTTCCGGCCAACCGCGATGTTCCCATGTTTCCATTGTACCACGTAACCGTGATGTAGTTTTGATATAACAAGATTCAGTTGGCCGTTCCTTAAGATAATTGGTTAGGTCAGTTAACCCGTAAATAATTGTGTAATTACCTGTTGGTAACCCTAGCTCAGTTTGTTTTTGTTTCCAAAATACACGGTTTGTTTCAAGTTCATCACCGGCACGACTACCCCAGACATCATACCCAAGTTCTTCAAGCATCTGTTGTATGCCGGAATGAAATATGTCAGGGAAAACGTATAATTGAACTTGTTGCCTAAACTGTTTTTGAAACGGTTCTTGAACACGAATTATGCCAGGTACATTATCGCCTATTAACCGTTTTTCAATTACAGGAAATGCATCTTCCCACGGTGTAAAGTAATAAACTTTAGCAAAATCACGTGCGAGTCGAAGTGCTAATTCGGGGAACAACCCATTATCAACAACGCATACATTAATATCGTATTTCATACAACTGCACTTAACCGTTTTTCGGCTAGTTTAATTGCAGCCTTTTCAGCTTCGTGCCGTAACTTAGCTTGATGTTCTTTTTCTTCGCGTTGTTGTTCAAGTTGCCATTGCAAATGCCGTTGCGCTGTACGTTGGGCATGTGTTTCACGCATAATTTGCGCTTTAGCTTGTGCAATAGTTTGTTGCGCTTGAATTTTACTCATTGTTTCAAGCTGTTTTGCAACAGCTTCATTTTGACCGTCTGGTCCTGGCCCTTGTGCACGTAAATGTTCTGCTAACCGATGCGCAAATCCATCTATCTGTTTTGTTAATGCACGAACGATATTATCGTATTGTGCTACATAAGCCTTTTCAGTCTTACTTTGTCGTAACTGATCTATATGTTGCCGTACATGATTAAGCACATTAAGTAACCCGAATATTTCTTCTTTTGAACCCATCCGATCAGTTTGATCTATACGCATCACAACTGCCATTGCGCATGTGAGTAACCCTTCAATTATGTCGCGTCGGTTAATACCCGATTTAAGCGGTAACACACCACCTGCCATTAATGTGCCAAAGGCAAGTTGGGCTTCATAACGCGAATCTGATATGTGCGGTGTACGCGGTACAAGTTGTTCAGCTCGATCTGGATCGGCTGTCATTGCAAAGGTAAATCCACGCAAAATTTCGCGTTGCGGTTCAGGATCGTACAACTGGCGAACAGCCATTAACTGTTGCCAAATTCCCATTTCAAGTGTGCGATTACCGCCACCTAACACACGTTCAGGTTCAATTGTCCAATATTCAGGTTTAAGTAAATCTAGTGGTACACCACGTTGTGCACATGCAGCACGAAACCGTTTAACATCTGTATTATTCGAGTTAGAATTACAAAAGCGCCTGAAAATTTCGATATATTCAAATCGTTGATAATTATACGCTTGTGTTAATGCAGATGAAATCAAGCTGGTTTGAGATTGCATTTCAGCTAACACTTGTAACCGCGTCTTTTCAACGCCTGTTCCGCTGTATTCAGTACGCGGACGCCAACTTGTCATGTGTTGTGTAACAAGTCGGTCAATATCTTGTAAACCGAGTTCGACTAACGTTGGATTACACTGAAACCGTTCACCTTGAGTAACGAATTGAACTGAATCCGGTATAACACCGAAATTATGCAGTTCAATTTTCATTGCTGCTTCAACTTCGTCTATGTTACGAACACGTAAATACTGCATTAAATTTTCAAAGATCGCTTCTGTAAACCGACATCGTAACCTGTTTTCAATCTGTAAAGCTGCATACAACAAAAAACCTAAACTACGTACTGAATGGTACCTGAACGGTGCAACTGCACTTAAATCTGCAAATTGAAATGCGATTATGTTTAATCTGTCACGTGCAATTAGCCTGTCACCGCTCGTGTACAAAAACTGGTTTCGACCGAAATCTAACGCGTTATTTGCAGTTAATTGACCTGAACTAACTGAACTAGTCGGTTGATCCGGTGTAGACCAATAATCAAGTATCATACGTCGTTTCCAACCGGATTTACGACCTGAATCATCCCAAAAATAAAAGTCCCATACATTAACAGTTGGTACCATGTCACCTGCATAAAAACCGCCGTCACATTTAACACGTTCAGATGCCTTTTCTGGGTTCCAAATTTCTGTCCAATTCGATCCGAATAACATCATTGCTTGTTCATCTATCCACTCTAAACAACGTTTTACTAAGTCCATGTTCCAACCTGGATTTTTCTTTAGGCGCGTTATTCGGATTAATTCAGGGCCAGTAAATTGGCGCCAGATAGCAAAGTACGGTAGGTTAACCATTGTTAAGAGTGTATTAGCTGGTACCATGACATCTTCAACACCAATTGCTTCTGGACACCAATCGTCTGGTGTACGCCAAACAATTGGACTTATGCCATGTAAAATGTCTTGAGCAACTTTAGACCGAACAGTTTCTAAGTAGGGCAAACTACGTCGTACAATTTTATTAATTTCTTGTGTGACAATTTCACTGTATTCAGCACGTTTTTGAATTGGGCCGAAATCTGTTATACAACGAAATAACCGTGGTACATTAAGAAATGCATCTGTAAATGTTGATCGTGCTTCATGGGCTAATGTCGTACCGCGTAACCAATTTACGTTTACTTTAATATTGTTACGTTCAACGTCTTCAGGTGTGTAAGGCGGTACACCATTAAACAGTTCATTTATTTTCGCTCGGTTAGCTGACCGTGGTAAATCTGCTAACCGCATCTGGTAACAGATCATGTCAATTTCTTCAGGCTGATCAAATTGCATAATTAAATCTAGAACGGTATAGGTTGATCTTCAATGTGTTTAGTGTATAACTGTTCAAGGTAACCTGGAGTAAACCATTCATGCTTAAACCCCCAGCAATTAGCTATATTTTCTGTACTTAACCGATTTAATCTATCGTTACGTGTACGAGTTAAGCTGAAACATGGGTCTGCATTTGACCAATGTAACCCTACCCATGGTTGCCCCCATTTAATCGGTTTATTATCTAACCGATTTAACCCGTGCATACCGATATGACAATGCCATTGTATAGACAGGTTAAATATGCACGGTTTAACATGGTCAGGTTCACCGTACCGACGTTGGCCGTAAGGCGGTTTCATTCTGTCAATGTCAGGTTCAGTTTTATGGCGCCATACACGCCAGAACTGTACCCGGATAGCATCTGTATGTTGTTCATGTTCAAGAATTTGGCGTGGTTGACCGCGGCTAGGGTTAGGTAACACAAATTCATCTGCATCAACTACAATTGCCCAATCTGACTTAAGCCGACGCACTGTATCATTAATTAAATCAGCTTTAAGCTGATCATTCATTTTATTATCTGGGAACCGTTGTGTGATTAAGATGACTTCATCTACCCACGATTCATAATGTTCCATGAAAATTGGGATTAAAAATGTTTCTTTGTAATAACAACATACTACACTAATTTTCATACTACAGAGTTACATTGCCATAGGATTAATCGGCAGTTGGCCAACCTGGACATAGATCAAGTGCTGTAGGGTTATTTAACCCAATCCAATGTTCAGCCTCATATCTATTGTTCCATTTATCAGGTGGTAATTCAGGTAACGTTGCAATGTAACTTGATCGTGCCCACCAAAAGTTACCGCCATAAAATGGTGTTTTAATTTGAGCTGGGAACTGTTCCGGTGTTAACCAGTGGCAACCAACTGTATCATATCCTTTTGTTAAGAAAAGTACACATTCAGCCCATGAATTTTTAATTAAGTACAATTCCATGCGCCGACGCCAATTAATTTGTTTACCGGGTGTAGATACACCTTTACTGTGAAAATACAAAATGTAACTGTCTGTAGTTAACGCTCTTTCACGTAACAATTTTAATGTTGGTAATTCAGTTACAGCACGGTCACCATGCCAAATATACATTATCTTAGCGTTAGGCGGTAAAATTGATGCAACTGCAATTACATCTGGTTTTGTTCCGTTAACATTGATTTGTACATAACTAGCTGCATCAAGTAATTTTGTTGTTTGTAATAACAGTAACTGTTCAGTAACAATCTCTAAACTATAATCAGGTTGAA
>Ga0272448_1000719_pt1 | contig 48643 bp, 42 predicted proteins | sample YNPCB0191_FD_202220 | JGI IMG/M metagenome (GOLD analysis project Ga0272448, IMG submission 202220) | Hot spring sediment microbial communities from Yellowstone National Park, WY, United States - YNP-CB-019-1 | ecosystem: Environmental > Aquatic > Thermal springs > Hot (42-90C) > Sediment... | reverse complement strand
TGTATTCGGCCGCCAGATCTTTTATTACCCTGTTTTCTGAACAACGTGTCAATAATAAGCTCAGAAGCATTTTACGGTTTCGTATAACACGCTCAGTATCGGTTTTGATTATTAAACCTTCTTCAACTGGATATAAACAGGAAGTCACTATCCTATTTCGCGATCCTTTTTCTAATTCCACAATGCATAATCGGCAGGCTCCATATGGCTCAATCGCTTCATTGTCACAAAGAGTGGGTATCTTAATTCCCAATTTTCGTGCTGCCTGAAGTATTGTTATACCCTTCTCAACCTGAAAGCTAACATTATTTATGATTATGTTGACGATTTCACTCAATGCCTACAGCTCCCATTTTACAGATATCGTAACAAGTTCTGCATTTAATGCATTTAGACTGGTCAAGAACAACAGGTTTCTTTTTCCCCATAAACTTGATGGCACCCGTTGGACAGGTTTTAACACATAAGCCGCACCCGGGGCATTTTTCATCGATTATAAAAAAGCGAATTAACTGTTTACATACTCCTGCCGGACATTTCTTATCTATAATATGCGCTTTATATTCATCGAGGAAATACTCGATAGTTGTCAAAACAGGGTTAGGAGCAGAACTGCCCAGGGCGCATAAAGAGCTGTCCTTTAGATGATTTGACAGTTCTTTAAGCAAATCTATATCACTTTCCTGGCCATTGCCCTCACAAATATCATTTAAAATCTGCCGCATTCTTCTGATCCCCTCGCGACAGGGAACGCATTTACCACATGATTCTTCTTCCAGAAAGGTCAAAAAGTAACGGGCAACATCAACCATGCAGTTGTCCTCATCCATTACAATCATACCACCCGATCCCATCATAGAACCGGCTTTCGTTAATTCATCAAAATTAACCGGTAAGTCCAAAAGTCTTTCAGGTATGCAACCGCCTGAGGGACCACCGGTCTGAACAGCTTTAAATTTTTTGTTATTTCTTATGCCGCCGCCGATATTAAATATTATGTCACGTAACTTCATCCCGAGTGGAACTTCAACCAATCCTGTATTATTTACCTTTCCTGTCAGAGAGAATATCTTTGTCCCCGTATTGCCTTTTGTACCTATGGAGGCAAACCATTCAGGTCCATTATTAATAATGAGGGGAATATTTGCCCATGTTTCTACGTTGTTCAAATCACTGGGCCTATCCCATAATCCACGTTCAACGGTGTGTATATATTTAGCCCGTGGTTCACCGGGTTTACCCTCAAGCGAAGCCATTAAAGCTGTCGATTCTCCACAGACAAATGCCCCGCCACCGCGGTTAATTCGAACATTAAAATTAAATCCGGAACCGAGTATGTTATCACCTAAAAGACCGATTTTCCTGGCTTCATCTATGGCTATCGTAATATGTTTCAAAGCTAGCGGATATTCATTGCGGACATAAATATATCCTTGATGTGAACCTATTGCATAGGCTCCGATAATCAACCCTTCAAGTACACAGTGCGGATTCCCGGTCAATAAACCTTCATTTGCATATGCTCCTGGATCACCTTCATCCGCATTGACTATAACATATTTAATATCGCCAGGCGCTTTTTTGCAGGATTCCCATTTCGCGCCGGTGGGAAAACCGGCACCCCCTCTTCCTCTAAGGCCCGATTGTTTTACCATATCGATAATTTGCTCGGGGCTCAGGTCAAATAAAGCCTTAGCCAAGGCAGAATATCCACCAATAGCTATATAATCTTCTATATTAGTCGGATCGATTTTGATATTGTTACCTAGAAGTATACGATTCTGATGTTTGTAAAAACCAACCTCGGATAATTTTTCAATAGCTCCTTTATATTCAGGATCCTTAAACAGTAACCTGTCCAGAACCTGATTGTTCAGCACAGTTTTATCTATTATCTCCGGTACATCTTCCGTTCGAATCTTCTGGTAAAAAATATTACCCGGTTCAATAACCGCTACCGGGCCCCTCTCGCAAAAGCCATGGCAGCCGGTAATTCTAAAATCAACCTTATCAAATATCCCTCTTTTTTCTATTTCCGATTTAAATGCCTGCACAACGGGGTTGCTCCCATAAGGACGGCAGGCGGTACCATTACAAACAGAGATTTTCACCTTGCCATTATTTGCTTTTCTACCAAGCTCAATTTGTAGCTTTTTTAATTCTTCGGGTGATCTAATTTTTCTCGGCATTTTACAAATTCAACATCATTGAATATTTTTAAGCATTGGCTCTACTTTATCATTTGTCATATGTCCGAAGTATTCATCATCTATTTTTACAACCGGACCTGTAGCACAGCATCCCATACAATTAACCGATTCGAGTGTGAACTTCCGGTCTGCCGTGGTTTCACCCCGTTTAATCTGCAACTGTCTTTCTAACGATTCTAGTATTAAATCCGCGCCCCTAACATGACAGGCAGTTCCCAAACATACATTAATAATATGTTTGCCGCGTTCTTTAAGGCTGAATGCTTTAAAGAACGTTGCCATACTATATATTTGGCTGAGCGGAATGTCGAGTTTTTTGCTTAATTTCTCAAGTTCTTTACGGGGTAAATAATTGTACTCCGCCTGTAGATCCTGCAGAATTGATACAAGCTGGCTTTTATCTTTATTGTATTTTTTAATTATCTGTGAAATTTTATCATTCATTTTCTTGTCGAACCGGATGAAAGCTTTTTTAGTTTTGCATATTCTTGATTAACTCTATCCTGAATATCGGCGATATTTTCCTTAGTTAGATGGCGAAATCTTCCCTGTGCCATTAAGTAATCTTCAACAGGCCTCAATTTTGGATATTCAATACTCAGCTTATATTGCCCGTTTTCTATTTCATACAAAGGGAAAAAGCCTGTTTCTACAGCTAACCTGCCAACTTTAACACTCAAATTTGAAGGGCATCGCCAGCCAGTCGGGCATACAGATAGAATGTGTATATATGAAGGACCCTTAACTCTCTTTGCCTTTTCGATTTTCTGCATAATATCAAAAGGATAACTCGAGCAAGAAGTCGCTACATAGGGTATATTATGGGCCGCAGCTATAGCAGCCATATTCTTCTTCCATGTATGCTGACCTATACTTAACTTACCGGAAGGTGCCGTTGTTGTTGATGCTCCAAAAGGAGTCTCGCTTGAACGCTGGATACCCGTGTTCATGTATGCCTCGTTATCAAAACATACATAAATAAAATCATGCCATCTTTCAAGCGCACCTGATAAGGCCTGCAAACCAATATCAGCTGTACCCCCATCACCACCCATTGCTACCACTTTTACCTCTTTCTGATAGCCGTGCTTGCGCTTTAAGGCTTTAATTCCAGACTCAATACCAGATGCTACAGCCGCTGCATTTTCAAAAAGCGTGTGTATCCAGGGAACTTCCCAGGCAGATTGCGGCAGCGGCGAAGATATTATTTCCATACAACCAGTAGCATTGGATATAATTGTATTTCTTCCCAGAGCTTTACATACATAGCGCACTGCCAGTACTTCCCCACAGCCTGAACAAGCACGGTGGCCGGAAGCGATATATTCGCTGCCGGTTACTAATCTGGGTACATAAATGCTCAGCGTTTCCACTATTCCCGCACTCCAAACATGATCATTTGCTCAGTTTTACCTACCTTAATCTTTTCCAGTCCGATATCAATAATTGATTTAAAATCTTCCGGTGAAATATCCCTTCCTCCGAGGCCACCAATAACACTGATAATATTCGGCTTTTTATTCCGTGTATACATAGCAGATTTAATCTCAGAACATACTGGCCCCGGTCCACCCAGGGAAATAGCTCTATCCAAAACTATAATGTTTTCAGCCGATTTCACAGCTTCAAACAATTCTTCTGATGGAAACGGGCGCCATAATCGCAATCGAACTAATCCCACACTTTTACCCTCATCCTGCAGCTCATCGATAGCAAGCATCGCATTTTCGCTGTAACTTCCCATTGTGATCAATATTGTATCTGTATTTTCAGACTTATATTTTTCCACCGGATAATAGTGTCGTCCGGTAATTTCAGAAAATTTATTCCATGTCTCAATAATTATTTTTTTGGATTGTCTTAGTGCATTGTCCAGCGATTTTCTCGTTTCCATGTACAGATTTGGCATTGCAAAGCAACCCATAGTTACAGGTTTATCCGGATCTAACGGATTGGGGTATACATAAGGCGGTATAAATTCATCAACAGTCTTTTGATCAAGAATATGTACGGGTTCTATCACGTGAGTTACATGAAATCCATCTATATTAATGAGAGCGGGCAATAAAACGTCCTTATGCTCGGCGATACGATAGGCACAGAGAATCATATCGAAAGCCTGCTGACCATTTTCAACGAAGATCTGAATCCAGCCAGCGTCTCGAGTAATCATAGCATCTGAATGGTCTCCCCAGATATTCAATGGCCCTGATAAAGCCCGATTAGCAACTGCCATGACGACAGGCAATCTAAGTGATGCTGCTACCATCAATACCTCATGCATGAGAATTAATCCCTGGCTTGCGGTCGCAGTGAAGGTTCTGGCACCCACGGCCGAAGCGCCCAGACAGGCAGACATAGCGGAATGTTCAGACTCAACCGGTATATATTCGGCATCCAGATGGCCATTAGCTACCATCTCTGCTAAACCCTCTACTATATGCGTTTGCGGGGTAATAGGATATGCAGCAATAACATCAACGTTCGCCAGCTTAACAGCTTCAGCAACAGCCAGTGAAGATTCAATACCTATACGCTTCTCAGTCATTTCTAAGCTTCCTCGACCATTGTAATGGCCCGGGTCCAGCATTCATGGGCACATATGCCACAACCTTTACAGTAAAACATATTGGCCCTGAAATATCCATTATCCTGCTGTTTTATGCAGCCTTCAGGGCAGAAGATATAACAGATACCGCATTTAATGCATTTTCTGTCATCCCATTCGGGATGCTGTGATTTCCAGTCCCCGGTACTGAATTGCTTGGTATTACCGACATCGGTAACTACGCATCCAACAGGCAACTCATTCCATTTAGCCAACTTTTCCACCGGGAATACTTTATTTTTTTTGGTACCCTGCGGCGTGATTTTATCAATAACAGTATTATCATAGGCTATTTTACACGCGTTATAATTAGCTCCACCACGCGCTCCAAATCGTTCTTCAATCGGCACTTTAAGCGACTCCAGATTTACCACATCTGTAGCTCTGACAAGTGCCCCCAGCATAGTCGTGTTAACTATATTTACCCCGAGTAATTTACGTGCTATTGAGCTAGCATCTACAACAGCCAGCTTCCAATTGCCAGTGAACTCGGTTTTAAGTTCTTCGACACTCTTGTTACTGTTCACTATCAGTACACCGCCGGGTTTTAGTCCGTCAACAACATTTATTAAAGTCACCAGACCAGGATCTAGTACAACTACAATATCAGGTTGTAAGACACTGGATCTTATACGTATTGGCCTGTCAGTGGATATTCTGTTAAATGCCAAAACCGGTGCTCCACGTCTTTCGGGACCAAAACTGGGGAAAGCTTGAGCATATTTATTCTCATGGATAGCGGCAAGAGCCGTTAGCTCGGCAGAGGTAACTGCACCCTGACCTCCTCTGCCATGCCACCTGATTTCAATTGTATTAATTTCATTCATATTATAATAGACTATGAACAGCAACTAATATTTAAAAATAGGATATGCCCCTGGAGGGACTTGAACCCTCGCACCCGGCTCCGGAGGCCGGCGCTCTATCCCCTGAGCTACAGGGGCAAAATCGCTTTCGATAAATTTAACTGGCTCTCCGGAAATACAACAGATTGTTTAGTATAACAATTTTAAAAAAAATAATGCAAATCATTCTTTATTGTCTTTACAGCTCTCGGTGGCTTTTATTAAAAGCACCGGTATATTAACAGCTCTTAGCACTTTTTCAGTTATACTACCCCAGAACCATTTGGATATGCCCGAACGACCGTGAGTAGCCATAATGATTAAATCCACATCGTTATCGTTAGCATATTCTATAAGACTTTCAGCTGTTTTGCCTACGATTATAATTGACTCCGCCGAAATACCAGCGTTTTCTAATCTTCTGGCTACGTTTAAAAGATACTTGTGCGTTTCCTGTTTCAATTCGTTATTAATCTGTTTTAAATCTTCATCATCCAAGGCTATTTTCCCCCGTGTGGGTATCTCTATTGGTTCAACCACACTTATCAGTTCAACATCAGATTTCCATGGTTTGGCAATTGACTCAATATGTGGAATAACACATTCAGCCAGTGCAGACCCATCCAGCGGTACAAGTATTTTCTTATACATTTTCCATCCTCCTGAAACATGATTGACAGTTCTAATGATTGTTACCGGACTTCCTTAAAATAGCCTTCGTTAATTCCAGTATCGGACAAACAGACACAGATAAAAGCAATACGATAGTCCAATCTATGAGGTTAAATGCAAATGTCCTGAATACCTGCTGCAATAGAGGAATATAAAAAAGCAATACAAGCAGCGTAAATTCCCACAAAACCGCAAGGTTTAACCATTTATTTTTAAAGATCCCTATGGTGAATATCGATTTGATATCGGATCGGTAATTATACGCTTTAAAAAATTGTATTATTATCAAAGTGGCAAAACAATAAGCCTGTGCTTCTATTAGACTTTTCCCCGCATCGAGTGCACCCTTGAAAATCGCAATGTTTATTAAGCAGGACCATATACCGCCGATGGCCATCAATAGCACTACGGGACGTGTAAAAATGTTTTGATTACGTGGACGTGGCTTCCGTTTCATGATATCAGGATCAGGAGGATCTACACAAAGGGCAATGGCCGGTAATCCATCTGTTGCCAGATTTACATACAGTATCTGAATAGCAATTAGAGGTAAAGCTCCAGCAGGTAGCCCAATCAATGGTCCAAATAAGACAGCCACAGCCATTAATAATATTTCACCGATGTTTGATGAAATTAAGTACATTAAAAATTTTTTAATATTTTCAAAAATATTTCGTCCTTCTTCTACGGCTGCCACTATAGATGCAAAGTTATCATCAGTTAATATCATATCAGCCGCTTCTTTGGTTACATCCGTCCCTTTAATACCCATGGCTATACCGATATCAGCTTTTTTTAAAGCAGGGGCATCATTAATACCATCACCAGTCATGGCTACAACATGCCCCTTTTTAGCAAGGGCCTCAACGATTCTTAATTTATGTTCGGGTGAGACTCTTGCATACACATCAATTTTTTCGATGTTTGCTTCAACATCAGCTTGGCTCATAGAATTCATTTCGGCACCCGCAAGTGCCATGCCTTCAGTGAATATTCCAAGTTCTCTGGCGATTGCAATAGCTGTAAGTTTATGATCGCCGGTTATCATAACAGTTTTTATTCCAGCTTTTTTGCAGGTTTCAATTGAATCCTTCACTTCGGGACGAGGTGGATCAATCATTCCACCGAATCCTATCAAAACCATTCCTTTATCCAGTGAATCGTTTATATTATCTTCTGGATATATTTTTTTATAGGCTGTCCCCAGAACCCGCAAAGCATTTGATGCAAATTGTTGGATTATTTGTTTAATATTTTCCCTGTACCCACTATTCAATGGAATTTCTTTCCCGTCCATATATATATAATCGCAGGAATCCAATACAACTTCAGCTGCACCATTTGAGTATGCAACTTTAGTTCCCTGCTCGTCATAAATAAATGTCATCCTTTTTGATTCCGATGTAAATGGAATCTCACCAACTTTTGTATAACCGCAATGAATTTCATCGTACACAAGGCCAGCTTTAGCAGCAGCTACAATGAAGGCCCCTTCTGTTGGATCACCCTTTATCTTCCATTGATTATTATCTTTGAATAACCTGGTGTCTGAACATAAAACAGCGGATCTAAGATAGAGTAAAAGATAGCTGTTTTCCGCAGGGTCTATACGATTGCTATCGACATAAAACTCACCTACAGGTTCATATCCGGCTCCAGTAACATCGATAACCTTGTTATTTACCCATATTTTGCGCAGTGTCATTTGATCCTGAGTCATAGTTCCCGTTTTGTCCGAGCAGATTATAGTTGTACAACCAAGGGTTTCTACAGCAGGCAACTTCCGTACAAGTGCATGTCTTCTGACCATTCTGCTCACACCTATTGCAAGTGTGATGGTAACTACGGCAGGTAAAGCTTCCGGCACAGCGGCTACTGCTAGGCTGACACCCCATATAAGCATCTCTAGTGGCGGATGCCCCCTGACTATGCCTAAAGCTGCCAAGATAAAGCAAAGGCATAAAGCCGCTATGGCAATCCACCTACCCATCTTGTCCAGATTTACCTGAAGTGGAGTTTTCTCCTCTTTAACATCCTTTAAAAGATCGGCAATTTTACCAAATTCGGTACTGCTACCAGTTCTGACAACAATAGCAGAGCCGTGTCCGTAAGTCGCCACCGTGCCCATAAATAACATATTGATGAGCTCCCCCAGCAATGCTTCAGTATTGACAGGCTCGCTTGTTTTATCAACAGGCACAGATTCCCCTGTTAAAGCTGATTCCTCCGTTTTCAAATTAATCGAATTAATAATACGTGCGTCGGCAGGTATTTTATCTCCTGTACGGATGATGATAATGTCCCCGGGTACCAATTCACTGGCAGATATTTCTTCCTCAACTCCATCCCGTAAAACGGACGCTTTGGGTGCGGCCATTAATTTTAAAGCCTGTATAGCTTTTTCAGCTCGATATTCCTGTATAAACCCCAACCCGGCAGCAAAAATAATGATGATAAAAATGACAATGGCATCCGTCACTTCGCCTAAAAGGGCTGAAATCCCCACAGCTATAAGTAGTATTATGATGAGAAGATTTTTAAATTGCTCAATTAGTAGAACCCAAGGTGACTTTTTTGATTCATCTTTAATCTCGTTGTAGCCATATTGAGAGAGGCGCGATCTCGCTTCCTGTGAAGTTAATCCTGTTTCACGAGAACCGAGTTTGCTGATAACTTCATTAGCTGTTAAACTATGCCAGTTGTTTTTATTATTATCCATGGCTGATTTTCTTGCTTAATGCGTGATTACCCGTTTCAAGATTAGAGTAAAATTATATCATTGTTGTAACCGGTAAATGAAAAACCGATTGCATTCCATATCTGTTATTAGCTAGCTATATTTGTGAGATGGATTTAGAATGATATAATTTATCATTATTGAACTGACGGCCGGAGAGGTGGCCGAGTGGTTTATGGCGCCGCTCTCGAAAAGCGGTGGGCGAGAGCCTCGTGGGTTCGAATCCCACCCTCTCCGCCATTTAACAATTTTCTGGAGAGGTGCTGGAGTGGTCTAACAGGCGCGCCTGGAGAGCGCGTGTAGCCTCGTGCTACCGTGGGTTCGAATCCCACCCTCTCCGCCATTAAATTTATGAATTAAACATGGATGATTTAAAAATTAAGATTGGACTGGCCCTTGGAAGCGGTGCAGCACGTGGCATAGCCCATATAGGAGTAATAAAATCACTGCGTGAAGCCAATATCCCTATAGAATGTATAGCGGGGACAAGTATGGGCGCTCTGGTAGGCGCCTGCTACGCGGCAAATGCCGATATCGATTTTCTGGAAGAAGTTGCATTAACTTCCAATTTAAAAAAATTAACCGGGCTACTCGATCCGAAGTTCAGCTTTATTCGTACCGGTCTGTTACACGGCACAAGAGTTGAAAATTTTTTAAAGACTATTATCGGTGAAAAGAATATTGAAGATTGCCTAATTCCCTATGCTGCTGTGGCCACCGATTTGAAGACCGGCAATGAAGTAATAATTGATAGCGGACCTTTAATCAAAGCCGTTCGTGCCAGTATATCTATACCGGCTATTTTTATTCCCGTTTATTTCAACGGTTTATATCTGGTTGACGGTGGTACTGTTAATCCGGTCCCTGCTGATGTGGTAAGATCCATGGGCGCCAATTTTATTATCGCGGTTAACGTCCTTAATGATCCACGAAAAAGACCGCGACTCGGTCTAACCGGCGATAAGAAATCCGATAAATTGCCGAGTATGTTTAATACCCTAATACAGTCTATATACATTATGGAATATAACATAGTACGGGCCAATTTGTTGAAGGCCGACATATTGATTGAACCTGATGTAAGTGCAATTCAGCCATACGAGTTCTACCGTGGTGCCGAGGCTTTAGAAGCTGGCTATAAAGCGGCAAAACTTGTCATACCTGAGATCTTCAAACTTCTCGATAATTTCCAGCCGGTTTAGATATAATAAACACCAATTGTCTTCGATAAAATGTCCGTTCACATCATTAATCGCTCATGCTGTGCTAAAATTACTCAAACCATATGTTAATTACTGATGACCTGAAGTATTGGATTAGCTTTACCCGAATCCCCGGGTTCGGCAAAGTAAGGCTGGGTTTACTTAAAAATAAGTTTGGATCGCTGGAACATGCATGGACTGCATCAAAAAATGATCTATTACAAACCGGTCTGGATAAAAAAATAATATCAAACTTCCTATCGCTCAGAGATAAAATCCTTCCTGATAAGGAATTGGAACAGCTTGAAAAATATAATATCGAAGCCATCACTATTGAATCGCCTCAATATCCTTGTATGCTCAAAGAGATTGCTGATTGCCCTGCTGTATTATTTGTACGAGGAAAGCTTATGCCATGTGACGAACTCAGCATCGCAGTCGTAGGAACAAGAAGAGCCACAACTTATGGCAGACAGGTAACCGAAGAACTCGTTAGAAATCTGGCATTGAATAAGATCACGATAATAAGTGGTTTGGCAAAGGGTATAGATACAACTGCCCATAAAACTGCTCTCGAGGCAAACGGTAGGACACTGGCTATTTTTGCCAGTGGACTCGATATTGTTTATCCTTATGAAAACGCCAAACTGGCACGAGAAATAATGGAGAAGGGTGCATTAATTAGTGAACATCCTCTCGGAGTGAAGCCAAAAGCAGAATATTTTCCGCAGAGAAACCGTATATTAAGTGGCATGAGCAGAGGCGTACTGATAGTTGAATCCGGCGAAACCGGTGGTGCACTCATAACTGCAAACTTTGCCCTAGAGCAGGATAGAGAGGTTTTTGCAGTTCCTGGCAGTGTGTATTCTCCTTTGAGCAAGGGGACCAATAAATTGATTCAGCAGGGTGCAAAATTGGTCAGTGACTATATGGATATCCTTGAAGAACTTAACTTACCGGTGAACAATCATCAATGTGAGATGATAACTTTAAATAATCAGGATGAGATTGAATCTATTATAATAAAGAGTATTTACTATGAACCCCTACATATCGACCAGATTTGCCGAAATACAGAATTAAATATCGCAGTCGTTCAAAGCCATTTAACAGTTTTGGAACTCAAAGGTCTGGTCAAACATATTGGAAATCTTAATTACATGCGTTGTACGAGTATGAAATAAAATAAAACGGGATTATTATGAAGTATAAGCTTGTTATTGTTGAATCGCCTGCGAAAGCAAAAACACTGGGTAGAATACTGGGTAAGGGTTATATCATAAAGGCATCAATGGGTCATGTTCGGGATCTTCCTGAAAACAGCCTTGGAATCGATATAAACGATGGGTTTAAACCTTTATACCGCATAATTCCACAACGAAAAAATATAATAAATGAAGTAAGCGACCTGGCAAAATCAGCTTCAGCAATATTTTTAGCGACCGATCCTGATCGCGAGGGTGAAGCAATTTCATGGCATCTTGTGCAGGCTGCAAAACTGGAAAAATTGAAAATAGCTTTAAAAAGAGTCGCTTTTCACGAGATAACCAGAGAGGCGGTGGAACATTCTTTCAGGAGCCCAAGATCTATTGATATGAAATTGGTAGATGCCCAACAGGCAAGACGAATTTTGGACAGGTTAGTGGGGTACAAATTAAGTCCGTTGTTATGGAAAAAGGTGTTAAAAGGCCTTTCTGCTGGCAGAGTCCAATCTGCAGCCGTACGTTTAATAGTCGACAGGGAGCGCGAAATCCAAAATTTTAAGCCAATTGAATACTGGTCAATCGAGGCTGAGTTAATTCAGCGCAACAAAGAAACCGGAAGCTTTAGAGCGATACTAATTGGGCATGATATCGATCATAAAATCAATATACCTGATAAACCGCATTGCGAAGAAATATTGAACGATCTTAAAACTGCACGCTATCAAGTCGATGATATCAGGAAAAAGGCAATTGCACGGCAACCGGCTGCTCCCTTTATTACAAGCACTTTGCAGCAGGAAGCATGGCGTAAATTACATTTCACTGCCAAAAAAACCATGCTGATTGCTCAGCAGCTATATGAGGGATTAAATATAGGAGAAGAAGGTGAAACGGGTTTAATTACCTATATGCGAACAGATTCTACCAATATTGCCTTATCCGCAATTGAAGAGATAAGAAACTATATAAAAGGTAACTTTTCGGAACAATATCTTCCCGATGTGCCGAGGAAATTTACCAAAAAGGTTAAATTAGCACAGGAGGCACATGAAGCCATAAGACCGACCAGGGCTTCCAGAATTCCATCGGAAATAAAAAAATATCTTAATAAAGATCAATTTGCTTTATATGAATTAATCTGGAAGAGAACCATAGCCAGCCAGATGTCTGCTGCAATATATGATACCATCACGGTAGATGTTAAGGCGGAGAATTTGAACGATAATAAAAAATCCTATCTTCTGCAGACAAAGTCTTCATCCATTAATTTTCCGGGATTCATGATTTTATATACCGAAGGCAGGGATGAGGATAGTGATGAATACGATATTGATAGCAACCCCATCCCACAACTTTCAGTTAATGAGTCTTTAAAACTGATTGATTTGCATCCCCAGCAGTTTTTTACGCAACCGCCTGCCAGGTATACCGAAGCAAGTTTGATTAAGGCACTTGAGCAGAAGGGAATAGGTCGACCAAGCACATACGCCCCCATTATATCCACAATTCAAGAAAGAGGTTATGTATATAAAGATTCGGGGAAGTTGTGGCCGGATCGTATAGGTATGATAGTAAATGACCTGCTGGTCTCCAATTTTCCCAATATAGTAGATTATAGTTTTACAGCAAAAATGGAAAATGAACTGGATGATATTGCCAAAGGAAAAATCAATTGGCTATCGGTTATTAAATCATTCTACCAGCCTTTTGAGAAAGATTTGTCTCGTGCACAGGAAAATCTGGATAAGGTTGTTATCAAATCGGAGGAAAAGTGCCCCCTGTGTGGTCGTGAAATGGTCATCAAATCAAGTCGCTTTGGCAAATTTCTTGCATGCAGTAATTATCCTGAATGCAAAGGCAAAAAGGCCATTAACGATGTACCCGGCAAATCTGATAAAGATGTTAATGAAGATAAATCAAATACTGATACAACTACAAGTATAGATAAGCCCTGCCCCAAATGCGGTAAACCGATGATAATTAAAAAAGGGCGCTACGGTAGATTTTATGCCTGCTCCGACTTTCCTGCCTGCGATGGAACGGCCAGCATTAACGGAAAAATAAGATTGTCACCAAATAGCGCTCTCAACGAGTTATCCGAACAAACATACACTAAAGAAATCTGCGCTGAATGCGGCAGTCCCATGGTTATTAAAAATGGTCGATTCGGCAAATTTCTGGCCTGCAGTCGATTTCCTCAATGCAGATATACTAAAAAAATAACTAAGTATAGAAGAAAGATAAAAGGTAAAAAGGGTTAAGTATTTGAACAATATAAACTAAACTATATCGGTTACGATATTATGAAAAAAAGAATAAGCCTTTTAAAACAAAAACTCGATAGCTTTTCTGCTGACGGCATATTAATCGGTTCACTCCCCAATATACGTTATTTAACCGGATTTACGGGTTCTGCTGGCTGGCTCATTATATCTCAAAAAAATTCTTTGTTAGGTGTAGATTTCAGATATGTAGAACAGGCAAAAATAGAAACTGCAGATATGGATATTATACATTTAAAAAAGGATATATCCGAATGGTTGATCGACGTTTACGGCGAACTTGGAATTAAAAAACTGGCCATCGAGTCCGATTATTTGTCTTTCTCCCAATATCAAAAGCTCCATCAGGTCATTAAGAAGAAAAACAGTAAATTGCAGCTAATCCCCGTACAAAATGCGGTTGAGTCCCTGCGTATATTAAAAGATAGAGAAGAATTAGGAAAAATTGAAAAGGCTTGTGAAATTGTTGATGATGCCGTTGAATTCATAAAGTGCCAGTTAAAAGCCGGTAAAACAGAAAAACAATTCGCCTGGGAACTGGAATGTTTTATTCGCAGCAAAGGCAGTGAAAGTTTGCCATTTGATATTATAGTAGCATCTGGATCTAATGCTGCATTGCCACATGCCAAACCAACTGACAAAATAATAGGAACAGGTGAACCAATTATAATAGACATGGGTGCACGCTATAGAGGATACTGCAGCGATATCACCAGAACATTTATAATCGGTGAAGAAGACAGCAATTTCAATAAAATCTATAATATAGTTTTGAGCGCTCAGCTAAGTGGTATATCTTTAATTAAAGAAAATATGAAAGCCACAAATGCTGATGATATTGTCCGATCGATGATAAGCAACGCTGGCTACGGCGAATATTTCGGCCATGGATTAGGTCATGGTATAGGTTTAGAGACACATGAATTACCTCGTATCAGTATGGTGAGCGATGACGAAATTAAAGCTGGCATGGTTTTTACCATCGAGCCGGGTATATATATGCCAGGATGGGGTGGAGTGAGAATTGAAGATACTGTTACAGTTGTTAATGGACAGGTTGTTTGTATGACTAAGGCAAATAAGAATGCACTTTTAAACGGAGGGTAAATAACATGATAGATGCTGGAGAATTAAAGAAAGGCATAACTATTATGATAGATGGTCAATTATATCAGGTACTGGACTACAGCCACATTAAAATGGGAAGGGGATCAGCTCAGATAAGGATAAAATTAAGAGACTTAAAAGCCGGACATACTATTGAAAGGTCTTTCCAAGCAAGCGAAAAATTCGCTAAAGTGTTTGTGGAAAGGAGGCCGGTTCAATTTCTTTATAACGAAGGCAACCTGTATCATTTTATGGATTCTGAAACTTATGAACAATTTGCCGTAGAGAAAACCCTTATAGGCGATGCTTTAAATTATCTGAAGGAAAATATGAACTTAGAGCTGGTAATGCATAAGGGTGTAGCAATTGGCGTAGAGTTGCCTGTATCTGTTGAACTTAAAGTTACAGAAACCGGACCAGGATTTAAAGGGAATACAGCCAGTGCGGGTAGTAAGCCTGCTAAATTGGAGACAGGAATTACCATTCAGGTTCCTTTCTTCATTAATACGGGTGATATTATCAAAGTGGATACACGAACAGGCGAGTATTTAGAAAGGGTTAACTGAAATTTGCTAAAAGCAGATCTGCATGTTCATACAAAACATTCGATTGATTCAAACATGTCGTATGAAGACTTGATTTCCGCATGTCAGAAGAAAGAAATTAATTGTATTGCTATTGCCGATCATGGTACAACAAGAGGGGCAAAGGAATTTAGCAAGATAGCCCCCTTTAAGGTGATTATCTCAGAAGAGATATTAACTCCATACGGTGAAATTATGGGCATGTTTTTACAGGAAGACATACCTAATAAATTGTCTGTCGAAGAAACGATAAAACATATCAAGGAACAGAATGGTCTTGTTTGTATTCCACATCCATTTGATAGAATTAGGCCCTCAGCGTTTCGTAATTTGAGGATGCTGGAAAAAATAATGGATTATGTAGATATCGTCGAAATATTTAACGCAAGGAGTATGTATCCCGGCATTGAAAAGAAAGCAATGGAACTTGCAAAACGTTTCCACAAAGTCATGAGTGCTGGCAGCGATGCCCACTGCTACCTTGAAATTGGCTATGTAAACATAGAGATGCAAGAGTTTAATAGCCCTCAGGAATTTTTAAATTCACTGGCTCGGGGCAGGATAAGGGCATCTAAATCAAGCCCTTTGATCCATCTTTTCAGTACCACAGCAAGACTAAGAAAAAAAAGGCTGTAAGCAGTATGTTGAGAGTTGGCTGGTTTTCTACCGCGCGGGGTGATAGTTCAAGGAATTTGCTAAACAGCGTCTTTACATCTATACAAAATAAGGATCTCGATGCATCTATAGAATATGTTTTTTGCAGTCGCGAACGAGGTGAGTCACCAAAAACTGATTTATTTATTGAACAGGTAAAATCTTATCAGATTCCCCTGTTATGTTTGTCAGTAAGAAAGTATGCAGAAATGTTTCATGAAAAAATAGCGGCTTCAGATGAGATACTTCCGCCATGGCGTCTTGAATATGATAGGCAGGTCATGAAACTGCTCGAACCATTCAGGGTTGATATATGCTTGCTGGCAGGCTATATGCTTATAGTGGGACAGGAAATGTGTGAAAAATATGATATGATCAACCTGCACCCGGCATTACCGAATGGACCGAAAGGTACATGGCAGGAAGTTATCTGGCAGCTTATATCAAATTATGCAACCGAATCCGGCGTCATGATACATCTGGTAACACCTCAACTTGATAGAGGTCCTGTTGTAACATTCTGCAGATATCCTATTACGGGTAATGCTTTCAACAAACTCTGGGATGAGATAAAAGGTTATGAATTGGAAAAAATCAAGATAGAGCAGGGAGAAAATAACGAACTATTCAAGAGGATACGCCGGGAAGGATTTATCAGAGAGACACCATTGATCATTGAGACTTTAAAAGCTTTGAGTTATGGAGATATTAAAATATCCAATAAATCTATCTTCGATAGAACCGGGAAGCAGATAAAAGGCTTCGATGTAACTGACAGAATCGACAAACTGATTAGTAAATGTAAATACATAGAATAAAAAAAGAACAGGGCAAATTGCCCTGTTCCAACTGTATGGGAAAACGCTTTTCTATTTTTTCGAAGATTTTGCAGATGGTGTTAATATGTCATCGATAATACCGTATTCAACAGCCTGTTTTGCATCCAGATAAATATCCCGATCGGTATCCTGCCGGATTTTTTCCAGAGGTTGACCCGTATGTTTTGCCAGTATCTCAGCAACCAGATTATCCAGCCTTTCGAACTCTTTAGCGGCTATTTTGATATCCGTTATCTGACCCTGCGTTCCTGCCCTACCTTGATGCATATGAATAGTTGCGTTCGGTAGAGCAAATCTTTTGCCTTTCGTCCCAGCGCATAGGAGCACCGTCCCCATACTATAAGCCGAACCGACACAAATAGTAGATACATCGGGTTGGATCAACTGCATTGTATCGTAAATAGCCAGACCAGCAGTTACCACTCCACCGGGAGAATGTATATAGATGCTGATATCTTTTTCCGGATCTTCTCGGGCAAGATAAAGCAACTGAGCGACTACCAGGTTTGCAATCTGGTCATCAATCTGCGTACCTAAAAATATGATACGTTCTTTCAAGAGCAGGGAGTATATATCCATGTACCTCTCCCCTCTTGCACTGCTTTCAATTACAGTAGGAATTATGTTAAAAGGTGATCTATCCATAATAATTTCTCCTCCAATAAAAATTATTTTGCTTCCTCACCGGTAGCTATTTTAAATAATAAATCCATAGTTTTATTTATGATAATCATAGCTTTAAGCGATTCCCGTGGCTTTGACATATTGAACAAATCCCTGATTTGTTCCTCTCTACCGTCATAACCTTTAGCCATTTTCTCTATCTGCTGGTTCACTTCGTCATCACTGGCAGAAATATTTTCCAACTCACCGATTTTACTTGTAACCAGATAAGCCTTAACTCGAGATGTAGCTATGGGACGTAATTCTTCTCTATGCTGCTCAATTGTCTTCTTGGCAACAGCAAGATAGTTTTCCAGTCCCTTAACACCGTCTTTGAAATTGCGAGCTTCGTCATTTATGATTTGATCTATTTCCTCCTCAACAAGAATCGGAGGAAACTCTACGGTGCTAATATCTATAATGGAATTAATCAATTTATTTTCAAAGTCCCTTTTAAGCCCATCATTCAATTTCGTTTGTAATTCTTCCCTTATTTTAGAGCGGAGTTCATTAAGGCTTTCTGAGCCAGCCATTTTGGCAAATTCATCATTAATTTCCGGAAGACTCATTTCCCTGACTTCTCTGATTTTTACGTAAAAATCAAATTTTTTACCCGCCAATTCCTTTATTTCACAATCACCTGAAAAATCGATTGTGAAACTTTTTTCCTGTCCTCCTGTCAATCCTAATAACTGCTCCGAAAATCCGGGAACAGGGTACTTTGAATCCTGCTTGACTTCATAAACTGCATCCTCTCTGTTTATAACCGTTTGGCGATCGCTTTCTCCCCTTACATCAATGACCGCAGTATCTCCATATTCAATAGCTTTGTCAACCGGTATTAAAGTGCCCAACTGAAGTCTTAATTGACTGATAACCTGTTCGATATCGTCTTCGCCGATCTCCTTTTTTTCAAGCTTTAGTCTTATAGATCTGTAATCACCTGGAATAACGTTGGGAACAACAGGAACTATTGCCTTAAACTTTATTGGATCAATTTGAAGTAGTTCAATATCAGGCGCTCCTATAGCATTGATAGATTCACTCTTCAAAGCTTCCTGATATGCCTCTGGGATCATATATTCCAGAGCCTCTTTTAAAATCGCCTCCCGCCCAACCTGCTGCTCAACCAGTTCGAGCGGTGCTTTGCCTTTCCTGAATCCGGATAAAGATATATTCTTTGCAATTCTATCCAGAGCCATGGACATGTGTCTTTCAAACTCCGGCTGCTCTAATTCTACATTTAATTCAACCTGGCAGTTTTCCAGCTTTTCAGATGCAGTTTTCATATACTTCCTTCACTTTGAATAAATTATAACATTGGCACGATGCAGTTCAAAAAAATAGCCTTTGCGAGAATGCTATCTAAATATCCGTGATATTTAAATGTAGCTCCTTTAATTGCTGTTCGGATATATTTGATGGTGCATCCGTCATCAAATCAATTGCTGCCTGATTTTTAGGAAAGGCTATAACATCACGAATTGTTTTACTATTGGTGAGAAGCATAATTAAACGGTCAATACCAGGAGCAACTCCACCATGAGGTGGTGCACCATACTCAAAAGCTTCAAGGAAATTGCCAAACTTGTTTTCAATTTCCTCATCTGAATAGCCAAGAACGTTAAATATCTTTTGCTGTAATTCACGCGTATGGATTCTAATGCTTCCACTCGATAGCTCATAGCCATTACATACTATATCATAATGTCTTGCGCGAACTTTGCCGGGTTCAACATCGAGTAACGGTATGTCTGCATCAATCGGTGCGGTAAAAGGATGATGCATTGACTCCCAGCGATTATTTTCTTCATTCCATTCGAAAAGTGGGAAATCAAGTATAAAACAAAAAGCCATCATGCTCTGGTCGATCAAGTTCAATCTAACAGCCATTTCCCTTCTGATTTCATCCAGTACTTTATTGGTCAATTCGACACTTCCAGCTGCAATAATGATTAGATCACCTGGTTTAGCATTAAAACGGGTTAAAATTTCCCTTATCTGAAAAATAGACAGATACTTTGTAGCTACCGATTTAATCGATGATATATTAAAATTTTCTATAGTTTCATCTATATCGATTTTCTGCCACGCAAGTGATATCAATCCTTTAGCTCCAAGTGATTTGGCAATTTCCGTCAACTCTTCAAGCTGTTTATGTGTATACGATGCGCAACCGGGGATACATATACCTTTGACAACACCCTTATTAAGTAAGGCAGATTTGAATACCATAAATTCGCTATCGGATACCACATCGTTTATCATTTTTAATTCCAGACCATATCTTATGTCAGGTTTATCTGTGCCAAATCTCTCTAACACATCGTGATAGCTGAATCTTGGGAAGGGTTTAATAATTCGTAAATTAGGTGTAAGCTGCTCAATAAGTGATGTAAATAGATCTTCAATCAAGTTTAAAATATCATTTTCTTCAATAAAACTCATTTCAATATCAAGCTGTGTAAATTCTGGCTGACGGTCTGCTCTTAAATCTTCGTCTCTGAAGCATCTGGCGACCTGGTAGTACTTCTCGATTCCAGCGACCATTAGCAATTGCTTGAGTTGCTGGGGAGATTGCGGTAATGCATAGAATTTACCAGGATGAATTCTACTGGGCACAACATAATCGCGGGCGCCTTCAGGTGTGCTTTTAATTAAAATAGGCGTTTCTATTTCGATAAAGCCTCGCGAATCAAGGAAATCACGCATGAATTTGATTACCCGATGTCTTAGAATAAGGTTGTCGCGCATTCGCGATCGTCTTAAGTGCAAATATCTGTATTTGAGTAGCAGAGATTCATCGACGTCTATTTCCTCATTGATATAAAAAGGCGGCGTTCTGGAGCTGTTTAAAATATTTATACTGGCGGCAATTACCTCGATATCACCGGTAGGTAGTTTTTTATTTTCAGTTCCGGAAGGCCGCCTGTCCACCCGCCCTTTAACCTGTATAACATACTCATTTCTCAAAATCGTAGCTTTATTATGGGCATCAGGCGAAATTTCAGGATTAAAAACAACTTGGACGATCCCTTCCCTATCGCGAAGATCAATAAATATAAGCCCACCATGATCACGCCTCCGGTGCACCCAGCCTGCGAGAGTAACAACCTGGCCGGTATTTTTTATAGTGAGTTCTCCACAACTATGAGTTTTTAACAAGAGCTTCTCCAATTAACATATTATCTAATAATTTAATTCTAAAAATAATATTTTTAATTATAACTATTCACAAATATTTACTGTTTGACGGACTATTTTGCATATTTATCTCTTAATTTGTTTTTCTCTATTTTTCCTGTAGGATTACGGGGTATTTTATCGAAAATAACCCGTCGAGGGACTTTATATCTAGCCAGGGAATTTTTACAATACTCTAAAATTTCATCTTCCGTAATCTGGACATCCGGCTTGGGATCTACAATCGCTATAGCAATCTCACCGAGTCTTTGATCTGGTACACCTATAACAGCAGCATCATAAATTTTAGCATAATTATGTAAAACATCCTCAACTTCTACCGGATAAATATTTTCACCACCTGTTATAATAACATCTTTCTTTCTATCCACAAGATAGATGAAACCGTCATCATCCATAATTGCCATATCACCGGTATATAACCAACCGTTCTTTAGGCATTCGGCTGTTTTTTGAGGATTTTTATAATATTCCTTCATGACGCCATCGCCCTTCACAATCAACTCACCAATCTTTCCCCTGCCCGCATCATTTCCCTTCTCATCTACAATTCGGGCTTCCCAATTAAAGCCGGGTCTTCCAATTGCTCCCACTTTATGTTCATTCTCCATTCCAAGATGCACACACCCCGGTCCGGTGGATTCACTAAGGCCGTAGTTAGTATCATATGCCATATTAGGAAACACTTTTTTCCATTCTTTAATCAGTGCTGGTGGCACAGGCTGAGCACCGATATGCATAAGCCTCCAGTTACTTAAATCATAATTTTTTATCTTAAGGTCTCCTCTTTCAAGCGATACCAGTATATCGTGTGCCCAGGGAACTAATAACCAAACAATGGTTCCGCGTTCGTTGTGAACAGCTTCTAGCACGTTTTTTGGGCTGAATTCGCTTAGCAAAGTTGCTTTACCGCCAACGATTAAACTACCAAACCAATGCATCTTCGATCCTGTATGGTAAAGCGGCGGAATAAGAATGAAATTATCCTGTTTTGTTTGATGATGATGCGCATATTCCGTGATAGCCGCACATTTAAGATTGCCGTGAGTTAACAGTATCGGCTTGGGAATACCTGTAGTGCCAGAAGTAAAGTAAAGACTGCAGCAATCATCCTCGTTTAATTGTGTTAAAGGTGCCGTACATTCAGATCCATCCGTAAAGCTTCTATAACTCAACATGTATGATGGCAAATCATCAGAAAAAGCAATTATTTTCTCGATACTTTTCAGTTGAGATTTTGCTGAATCTACCCGGTCTATAAATTCCTTCCCTATTATCATCAATTTGGCTTCACTGATATCTGCACAATAAATTAAATCCTGGCTATTAAATCGGAAGTTTAAAGGAACCACCCATGCGCCAGTTCTCAATATCCCAAAATAAACTATCAGCCAATTTATGGAATTCATCATCCAGTGGATTACTTTATCACCTTTTCCTATACCGGCATTAATAAGAGCGTTTGCTATACGGTTAGATTCGCTATCAAAATCTTTCCAACAAATTTCTCTTCTATAATTAACTGAAGGTTTTAGCTCAATTAGAGCACAATCTTCGGGATACATTCTGGCATTTCGTGCGAGCATCTCTGGAATTGTTATCATCTGATATCCCCCATAATCTAAATTGTTTTTCGACAGCCAGGGCTTGGTTGAATTATGAAATACAAATAATTATTTAGCCACCTAAATAAGCTGTTTTTATCCGTTCATCATTATCGAGCAAATTCGCTTTACCTTCTAGTACGCAGCGGCCGGTCTCCAGAACATAGGCTCTATGGGCTAATGCGAGTGCCATTCTAGCATTTTGTTCTACAAGAATTACGCTTAACCCCTTTTTATTAATATCTCTGATGATATTTACAACCTCATTGACCATGATAGGCGAGAGACCCATGCTTGGTTCATCCATCATTATCAATCGGGGTTGATTTAGAAGCGCACGGGCAATAGCTAGCATCTGTTGTTCTCCCCCACTGAGACTGCCGGCAATTTGATTTCTTCTTTCTTTCAAAACAGGAAATCTTTGAAAAATTTCTTCATAACCCCGTGCAAGATCCCTTTTATTTTTCCAGAGATAAGCACCTATCTCCAGATTTTCAATCACGGTTAGCGGAGCAAGTATTTTTCTTCCTTCAGGAACATGGGATATACCCATTCTAACAATTTGATAGGCAGGCAATCCGTTAATTTTAATACCATTAAACCATATTGCACCACTATCTATATTTTTTAATCCTGAGATGGCCCTCAAAGTTGTTGTTTTACCGGCGCCATTAGCACCAATAATAGTAATTATCTCTTTATCATCGACATGAATGCTTAATTCTTTTATTACTTCAGCCTTTCCATAGTAAACGGTTATATTATCTACCTGCAAAAGCATTTTATGCTATCCTCTTGCCGAGATATGCTTCGATAACTAAAGTATCTTGTCTAATTTGATCGGGGACGCCTTCAGATATTTTTACGCCCAAGCTCAGTACGATAATCCTGTCACATAGACTCATTACCGCTTTCATATCATGTTCGACAATTAATACTGTAATGCCGCTATCACGTATCTGTTTAATTTTATCCACCATTTGCATTGTTTCACTCGGGTTCATGCCTGTCACCGGTTCATCTAGAAGTAGCAATTCCGGCCCCGTAGCTAAAGCTATGGCAATAGCCAGTGCTCTTTGGTGCCCATGAGGCAAATTGCCAGCAATCTCGTCTTTTAGGTTTAATAGACCCATAAAATCTAAAATTTCTAAAACTTTTATTTTCTTTTCTTTTTCCTCACGATTGGCAGAATTAGTATGCAAAAAAGCTTTCAAGTAAGATTGTTCGAAATGTCGGTGAAATCCCGTAAAAACATTTTCAAACACTGTTTCCTGCATGAAAAGTGTCGGTTCCTGAAATATCCTGCCAATACCTTTCCGCGCGACCTCATCTACACTCAAACCGGTTATCTGTTCCCCTCTAAATATGACTTTGCCTCGATCAGGCCGATAGAATCCGCTGATAATATTAAATAAAGTACTTTTTCCAGCACCGTTAGGACCGATTAGACCCACTATCTCCAGATTGTATACATCAAAACTGAGATTGCGAAGCGCTATCAATCCACCAAAAGAACGAGTTATATTTTTAACTTCCAGTAGTGCCATTTAATCATCCAACAGAATTACTATTTTGATTTAAAGACCCAACTTTTATAAACACTCAGTCTTTTGCCAATCTTGCCGATAAAGCTGTCTCCATTTTTAGCCCTATTCCTAAATGAACCGAGAATGCCGCCCGGGAAAAACAATATTATTACAAGTAACAGCACACCGGTAACAATTGGCTCAATTTCCTTTATAACACGTAAATACTCGGGAATAAATGTCATGATTAATGCTCCAATGGCTGGACCCATTATATAATACTCGAGGCCCCCTAATACGGAATATAATTGTATATATATAGATAGCCATCCACTAAAAGCATTTGGGGTAATGGTCTGAAAATAATGTGCATAAAAAGATCCCATAGTTGCTGCAGTTGCAGAACTAATAGTAAATGCAAGTAAACGATATCTATAAAGATTAATCCCCAGGGTGCCAGCCAAATTAGGACTGAGCTTTATAGCCCGCCATGCCCTACCGATACGAGATGTATACAACGCAAGGTATATAATTATGATAATAGATAGCAACGTGAGTGCAAGATAATAGAATGCCGTTTTAGTTGTAAACTCTATCGGACCTATGGCTGAGGGTTTGGGTATTCCAATTATCCCCCCCCAACCCCCTAAGAATTCACTCTGCCCGGTTGCAATAACAACAACATTGGCAAATAATAACGAAATTATCACAAAGGCGATTCCACCATTTTTAACAAAAATAGCACCCAGAATCAATGCTATGATGGAAGAAATGATAATTGTTAGAGGCAATGCAATCCAGAAAGACAGCCCGTAGTTTATGGCCAGAATTGCAGATACATATGCACCGATAGCATAAAACGCGCCGGCACCAAGTGTGATTAAACCCGTACTAAACAGAAGACTGAAGGTCATGCCAAGGACAGTGCTAATACAGGCCATAATTAATAGATGTTTTACATAGTCATTTTCTATTAGAATTGGCAGTATTACCAACACAATCAGTAAAACAGCAATTGCAATTATCCTGTTTCGATCAGATTTCGGGCTATTCTGAAGCTTCGCCAAGTATGCCTCCCGGTCTTATACTTAGAATAGCTATAACAATCAAAAATACAAATAACTCCGCGGCACCGCCTAAAAATTGGAAGCCAAAGCTTAATAAGAGTCCGATTACCAAACCACCGAGTATTGTGCCCTTGTAACTACCGATTCCGCCGACAAGAAGTACCAAGAGAGATAAAAATATAACATTCTGTCCCATTGTAGGAGTGACCGAAAATAAAGGTGCAATAATTGCACCTGCGAGACCGGCCATGCCACTCCCCAATGCAAAACATATTACGAAAATCCAAAATGTATTTATCCCCTGCAATGTGACCGCTTCAGGATCATAACTTACCGCCCTTAATATCTTCCCCAATCGAGTTTTGTACATTAACAAAAATAGTCCAACGCATATGATTACACTTAAAGCAATCACTATTACTCTTTGAAGTGAAAATCTAATGTCGTAAATTGCTATAATCTGGGGGAATGGAGATTGTACACCGCGCTCTAATGTTCCAAAGCCGAGCAATGTACCCTGCTGTAATATCATCATTAAACCGACCGAAGCCATAGCGCTGAGTAGCAACCTGTAAGAAAATGTTGTACTCACGGTAAATCTTGATCTGATAACATGAAAAACGCCCAGATAACTTACAGCCCCGATAAGCGATATAATCAATCCGGCTAAAACCAGAGAGAGTACGTAATCAATATGCAACTGTTGGAAGAGGAAAAATAGCGCATAAGCTCCCAGCATATACAGCTGTCCATGAGCGAAATTCAGTATCTTGGTACCCCTTAGGATTATATCTAGACCCAGAACCATCAGAATATAAATAGACCCTATGGAAAGCCCATTTATTAATAACTGAATAAATAAGCCTACGGTCATTTGCTTCCTCAGCAGATCGATTTACCAACTGAGAAGTTAAGTGTGGCCCCCCATGATGATCGGAGCCACACAACTAAACACTGCATAATTTTTAACAGTTATTTTACACGCTAAATATTGAAAATTTACCTATTTCCACTGTCCACCAAATGCATCCTGATTGGCCTTGAGAGCCTCAGAAGCGGAGACAGTTCCCAGATATTCGTATTTCCCGTTTTTGAATATACCAAAATCAAGGGATGCACATGTATCACAGAATCTGTTGTTTTTATAATCAGGACGTTTAACCAGCATAGCCTTTCCATTTGGGCTCTCCCACTCCAGGCCGTTGGTCGAAAGATAATTGGTTATTATATCCGTATCAAGACTATTAGCTTTCTTAACAGCTTCTACGAAGCAATAGAATGCAGGTATCCACGTCAAACTTGCTACAGACCACTGACCATACTTTGCAATCCAGGCTTCTTTATACTCACGAGCCATTGCAGTGGGATTTGGGATTTCAGTTGACGGCAAAACCGAAATTAAGCCCTCGAGTGATTCCTTGGGCGTAACTGCAAGCACTTCTACAAGATTGGGAGGCATAGGGCTGATATGTGCTCCTCGGAAACCGGCCTCATAAAGCGCCTTGAACTGCAAGCCAAATTGCGTACCCGCCAGTGCCCCAGGATAATCCATAATATCTGGTTTGAGAGACATTATCTTAGTGGCAAATGGAGCGAAATCCTGTGTACTGCGCGGATAGTAAATCGAATCAAGAACTTTAATTCCAAGGGCCTCAGCAATTCTGGTGTGATCCCTGGCAAGATTTCTACCAGTATCATCATCCGGTGATAAATTTACCATTGTTTTGGCTTCGGGAAAAGCTTTTTTAAGTAAAGGGAACAGTGGTGCTAAATTCGTTCTCCAGGTTGCAGTTCCATAAACATATTTAAGCTTCGGATCGATAATCTGAGCTGCCGCCCCGCCACACATAACCAAAACCTTTGCCGGTTCGGTAATAACCAGTCCAGCCAATATAGGGGCTGAACCTACCTGACAGACTATGTATTTAACCTTATCTTCATTAACAAGTCTCTCAACAGCAGCTCTTCCACCGTCAGCAGTATATTTATCATCATAAATAATCATTTCTATAGAGTATTTTTGACCCTCAACATTAAGTCCACCTGCATTATTGAAAGCCGGTACAATCATTTCCAGTGCTTTTTTAGTATCTATCCCTAAGCTGTTATCAAATGGGAGCGTGCATCCGACCTTAATTACTTTGGCTTCTTTACTCATGGGCGCAGCAGGCTTTCCGGCGGGAGCACAGCTGGCTATAATAGGCAATACAATAAGTATTATTGCCATAGTAGATAATAAAACCGCTCGTTTCATAGATAAACCTCCACAAATATTATTAATTGATAAATACGTAAAAGGTATTAATTTATTCAGCAGGTACGTGACTCCAGCGCTACTGTGGGGATACAGCAGCTCATCCGGAGTCACTTTCGGTAGATATACTTGTTTGCGTGCATTTTAAAAAGGTTAAATAATGATATTTATATAAATACTTTTATCAGTATAATATAATACATTACTTTTATATAATAATGTCAAGTAGCCGTATACAATAAGTTACATCACCCGAGTTTTGATGGTAAAATATCGTCATCCAAAATCGAATATTTTGTGGAGGGGATTATGGCTATTTATCTTATGCTTTCAACATTGACTGGTGACGGCAGAAGGGCAATAGAAGAATATCCCGAAAGGCTCAAAGAACTAAATAAAGAAGTTGAATATATGGGCGTCAAAATTTTGGCGCAGTATGCCTTACTGGGGCCGTACGATTTTGTGCATATTGTTGATGCACCGAGCAATGAAAAAGCTGCAGAGCTTGCAATTCACCTATCTACTGGCGGACTGCAGAGCCTAACTTTGCCTGCAATTGCACTGGATAGTTTAATAGATCAACTGCGAAAGAAACCTTCGCCTTTTTAATTTGAATTTATTACTGACCGACAATTATAATAGAAACCCTATTCAATTTTCATATCAAAATAGACAGCAAAAAATAATGGAAAAGATCCGAAGGTTACTCTCGGGCAACGAATCTATAGCGATTGCTGCCTACCATGCGGGTGTCGGCGTTGCCAGCGCCTATCCCGGTACACCCAGCACAGAAATATTAGAGACGCTGGCTACTTTCAAAGATATATATGCTGAATGGTCCACCAATGAAAAAGTTGCCATGGAAGTCGGTCTGGGTGCTTCCTATGCTGGTGTTAGATCTATTGTATCAATGAAGCATGTTGGACTTAATGTGGCAGCAGACGCGTTTTTAGCTGCAGCGACAACCGGCATTAATGGCGGACTCGTGGTTATATCAGCTGATGATCCGGGTATACACAGCTCACAGGGTGAACAAGACAACCGACACTTTGCCAGACTTGCAAGAGTACCTATGCTGGATCCCTCTGACAGCCAGGACGCTTACAACTTTATCTTTATTGCATTCGAAATCAGTGAAAAATATGATACACCAGTTCTTTTCAGAATAACCACACGAATAGCCCATTCAAAATCGGTTGTTGAAATGGACGTTGATCCTGCCAGATACATAAATAAAAAAAGGTTTTTCCATGATATAGGTAAGTATGTAATGTTACCCAGTAATGCACGTATCAGGGTACCTCATATGCATAATCGTATTACTGATTTATCAAAACTGGCAGAGACAACGCCGGCAAACCAGGTGATATATAGAGATAAAAGGCTTGGAATTATTACCAGCGGCGTAAGTTATCAGTATGCCAGAGAAACATTTAAAAATGCTTCATTTTTAAAATTGGGCATGGTATTCCCTTTGCCTCCCAAATTATTAACTGAATTTGCCAGCAGGGTCGAGAGATTATTTGTAGTTGAAGAACTGGATCCATTTCTTGAAGAAAACGTAAAAATACTGGGATTAAAGGTGGAAGGTAAACAGTACCTCCCACGAACCGGCGAACTCAATAAAAGTATCCTCAATGTTGCAGCGTTTAAGGCTGGCATTGAAACAGAAATTAGTAAAATCGATGATGTTCAGATTATTAAGGATCTTCCGGGCAGGCCTCCTTTGCTATGCCCGGGATGTCCTCATGCAGGTGTATTTTTTGTACTGAGTACATTAGGCCAAAGAGCTAAAATATTAGACTCGAACGGTAGATCAAAAGTTGAATCCAAGCTCATAATTACGGGAGATATCGGCTGTTATACTCTGGCTGCTTATCCACCGCTTAGAGCAATGGATACAACTGCCTGTATGGGTGCAAGTATCGGACAGGCTATAGGATTGGAGAAGGCCGGTACTACAAGCAAAATAGTCGCTGTCATTGGCGATTCTACTTTCCTGCATTCAGGTATAACAGGTATAGTTGATGCTGTTTATAACGACTCAAAGATCACAGTCATCATACTGGATAACGGTACAACTGCTATGACAGGACATCAGGATCACCCGGGCTCTGGAGTTACAGCACAGGGAAAGCCAACTAAAGCAGTACGTATAGAAAATCTCGTAAAGGGAATAGGAGTTGATGATATTAAGGTTGTAAATGCATTTGATATTAAATCTATAAGATCTGCTGTAAAATCTTCTCTAGATAATAACGAATTGTCCGTGATTGTTATAAAAGGTAAGTGCGCTGTTATCAATAAAGAACGCAAAAATAAAAGGTATGTGGATACCGCCAGATGTAATAAATGTGGTGTTTGTCTTATGATCGGATGCCCGGCTATTCAAAAAAAAGATGATGAGATTATTATCGATCAATTGTCCTGCATGGGAGATGCATGCGCGGTGTGTGAGCAGGTCTGTCCCAGACGAGCGATTGCTCCATTGACAGGAGTCACAGACAGATGAATAAGGTTAATATCAACAGGAAACAGGATATCTTGTTTGTAGGCGTGGGTGGGCAGGGTACTATTCTAGCCAGCGATATTGTTAGCGAGGTTGCACTTGCGCTGGGATACGATATTAAAAAGTCAGATACGCTGGGGATGGCACAAAGAGGAGGTAGTGTTACAAGCCACGTGCGTATTGGCCCCATCGTCTATGCACCATTAGTTAGTAAACATGAAGCCGATATCATCATGGCCTTTGAAAAATTAGAAGCTGCCAGATGGGTAAATTATCTCAGTCCGAATGGTACTGTAATTATAAATAATTATGCTTTGCCTCCCCTTTCGATCTCTCTTGGCATGGCAAAATATCCGGATGACCAATCAATTCTGGATTCTTATTTTCGATTGACCAGAAAGGTATTTATGGTAGATGGCATACAAGAAGCTGTAAAATTGGGGGATGTGCGTATTTTAAATGTATTTATGCTGGGAATTCTGTCAATCGTTTTGCCGTATAAATACGATGAGAAACTATGGAAAAATTGTATCTCTAGCCATGTGCCACCTAAAGTAATAGATATAAACATCCGCGCATTTGAAAGAGGAAGAGAGGTTGGTAACAGTGTCTATATCTGAAAATGTTAAGAGAAGGATGGCCGAGGGATCGTGGACACGCCGAATGTTCGAAGAAGCTAATATGCTTAAGAAAAAATTCGGATCAGACAATATCTTCGACCTCTCATTGGGAAATCCGATTACCGAACCACCTGAAGAATTCAAGCAGATTTTAAGAGAGCTGGCAGCAAATCCTCTACCTGGTATGCATCGCTATATGGAAAATGCCGGATATGAAGAGACGCGGTCTGCGGTGGCCAAGCAGGTATCACTGGAAAATGGTATACACTGCAGGGCTGATGATATCATAATGACGGTCGGTGCTGCTGGAGCTATTAATGTTATATTGAAGACTATTTTGAATCCTGGTGATGAAGTTATACTTTTTGCACCCTATTTTATGGAATATGACAACTATATTGATAACCATGGCGGCAGGCCATCTATTGTAAGATGCGATGAAAATTTTTTACCGGATCTCAATCAACTGGATTCATTTATTAATAAACATACAAAAGCGGTGATAATTAATTCCCCTAATAACCCGACTGGAGTAGTTTATTCAAAACAATTATTGGAAGAAATCAGTGAATTACTAATAAAAAAAGAGGAGAAATATAATTCTGACATTTATTTAATAAGTGATGAGGCGTATAGTAGCCTAATATATGATAATTTAGAATACGTACCAATCCTGAAGTTATACCACAGAGCTATTATAGCTACTTCGCATTCTAAGGATCTGGCATTACCAGGAGAACGCATTGGCTATATCGCAGTCCACCCAGAAATTGAAAATAAAAATGAGCTTGTTAGCGGTCTGATTTTCTGCAATCGGATTCTCGGTTTTGTAAATGCACCCGCACTGATGCAACATATCGTTCGTCATCTTCAGCATATAACCGTATCCATCCTGGAGTATCAAGAAAAGAGAGATTTTTTGTATAATAGCTTAACTAAAATGGGATATCAGATCGTAAAACCGCAGGGTGCATTCTATATGTTTCCGAAGACGCCTATCGAGAATGATGTAGAGTTTGTTCATGCTCTACAGAAGCATAATGTGCTGACGGTACCCGGCATAGGATTCGGCACTCCAGGATATTTCCGAATATCATATTGTGTTGACCGCAGTACCATAGAACGTTCTATCTTCGGCTTTAGAAAGATTGCTGAGCAGTTTAAACTGTCTTAAATGGGCGGTTTAAACTCTCAGATCGACCATCTCATGTAAAAACACATGACGAACATATACACGATTCCACAATTAATTCTAGAAAATTACCTTAAATGGGGTAATTTAACTGCGATGTGCATCAAGAGACGCGGTATATGGCATAAATATACATGGAAAGACTACTTTAATAAGATAAAGTATCTTTCTCTGGGATTAATTAATTTAGGACTGAATAAAGGTGATGTGGTATGCATTATCGGCGATAATGAGCCGGAGTGGTTCTGGGCAGAATTTGCAATTCAAGCGGCCGGTGCTATTCCTACTGGTGCTTTCGTCGATTCAATTCCTTCAGAGTTGAAGTATATTTATAATCATTCAAGTGCCACTTTTGCTTTTGCCAACGATCAAGAGCAGGTAGATAAATTTCTAGAAGTCAGTTCTGAACTACCGACTTTAAAGAAGATTATCTACTGGGATCCCAAAGGTTTACAAAATTATCACAATCCGTTGCTGGCACATTTCGATAAAGTAGTCGATATGGGCGTAAACTATGAAAAAGAGAACCCAGGACTTTTTGAAACAAATATCAGTCTAATTAAACCAGATGATCCAGCATTTATTTATTACACATCCGGCACTACAGGTCTACCAAAAGGAGCCGTACTAACACATCGTGCCCTGATAACTACAGCAAATAGCTTTATTCGTATCTATCCATTAACAAATACTGATGATTTGATATCCAATTTCCCTGCAGCATGGGTAGGTGATAGTTATTTTGCTACAATTCCGCATATTTTGACGGGAGCGAGGTTGAATTTTGCCGAAGAACCAGAAACCATAGCTGAAGATACGCGCGAAGTAGGCCCCAATTTCGTTATATACGGGCCCAGACAATGGGAAGGCCTGGTAAGTGATATTCAGGTTAAAATAAGCGATGCACATCCGCTGAAAAGATTTATTTATAACCTCTTTATGCCAGTAGGTTATAAGTATGCCGATCTAAAATTTCAGAATATGCGGCCGGGAACTTTTTGGGGTATCCTTTACGACATAGCAAATTTATTGCTGTTTAAACCATTAAAAGACAGGCTTGGTCTGTCTAAAGTTAGATTTGCAGTAACAGGGAGTTCCGTATTAAGTTTGGATACATTCAGGCTCATACATGCAATTGGTATAGAACTTCGTCAGACATATGCAAGCACAGAAGCAGGATTCATCTCGTCTCATAATAAAGGTGAAATTGACTTCCAGAGTGTTGGTCGTCCGGCAGTTGGCGTTGAAGTCCGCCTAACCGATGACGGCGAGCTAATCGTCCGGAGTGATTGTCTATTCAAAGAGTATCTAAATGAGCCCGAAAAGACTGCAAAGGTTAAAAGGTCAAATTGGTGTTATACTGGCGATGCCGTAAATATTAACGAAAATGGGCATTTGATTTTTCTTGATAGACTGGAACATATGGGGATCTTAATTACAGGAACAAAATATGCACCACAATATATAGAAGGCAGATTGAGGTTCAGCCCGTACATAAAAGATGCAATGGTTATTGGAGGCAAGGACAAATCATTTGTTGCTGCTATAATCAATATCGATTTTGCTATGGTGGGCAAATGGGCTGAAAGAAAATCATTGGCTTATACTACTTTTGTTGACCTGTCGCAGAAAAAAGAGGTTGCCGACCTGATTAAAGAAGATATCATGAGGGTTAATAATTATTTACCTGAGGCATCTCGCGTAAAAAGATATGTACTGTTACATAAAGAATTCGATCCTGATGAAGCCGAACTCACACGTACCAGGAAACTACGTCGTGAGTTTATGGAATTAAGATATAAGTCGGTTATCGATGCCATCTACACTGATAAAAATTCTCTTGATGCCGATGTATCTATAACATATAGAGATGGGAGGAAGAGTGTAGTTTCTACACAAATAAAAATATGGGATATTTGAAATGCAGCAGTTAATCCAATATACAATCACCGGGCTGGCAGTTGGGATGATTTATGCTCTGATTGCTCTCGGTTTTGCTCTAATCTGGAAATCAACAAGGGTTGCTAACCTTGCACTAGGTCAACTCGTTTTAATATCCTCATGGTTTACCTATGGGATGCTTGTTCAGGCTAAGCTCCCTGTCTGGCTGGGTTTGATATGCACCATATTATTTGCCATATTTCTCGGCTGGATGATCGAAAGGCTCATATTAAGACCCATGATAGGTCAACCTATACTCTCACTTATTGCAGTGACATTAGGGCTGGCGTATTTCTTAGAAGGGCTTGTTACTGTAATATGGCCTGTAAGCGTAGCTAAACTTCCGCCCATTTTCCCCCAAGGTTCAGTCAATATCGGATCAGCTGTTGTTTCACAGGAATATTTATGGGCGACAGCCATTTCACTTCTTCTATTTTTATTGTTATCAGTGTTCTTCAAATTTCACAAAATGGGCATTGCAATGAGAGCAACAGCGGATGATCAACTGGCAGTTCAGGCATGTGCGGTACCTATTAATCGGATTTTTTCCATGTCTTGGATTTTCGCCTGTATTGTAGCTGCTATTAGCGGGATATTAATATCATGCATCGGAGGAATAACCAATGCACTGATTGAAACAGGATTTAAATCATTTTCTGTCGTGATATTGGGCGGAATGGATTCTTTTATTGGGTGTGTTATTGCTGGCCCTATAATCGGCCTATGTGAAAACATCGGTGCTGGATATTTAACACAAGTTATCGGGCCGGGTATAAAAGATCTGATACCCTTTATCATCATTATCCTGGTAATACTATTTAAGCCGTATGGTTTATTTGGAGAAGAAAGGATAGAGAGGATTTAATAAGGATGAATCTACCCTGCGGGATACGAAATTTTTCTTATGATACCGACACAGCCATCATCCGAACCAGGACTCAATGGTGCATTTTTATCCTTTTCCTATGCGTACTAATATCTATTCCATTTTTCCTGTCCGGATTTATGGTTGATATCATTGTATTAATTGGCATAACAATAATAGCAATAATAGGTTTAAATATAATGGTAGGATATTGCGGACAACTATCTATCGGTCATGCGGGATTTATAGCGGTTGGCTCTTATACAACTGCTATATTAACAAATAATTTTCAGATCAATTTTTTTATAGCGCTGGTTGCATCCGGGATCGCTGCTGGAATAATCGGATTGCTATTTGGAATGCCATCACTGCGTGTCAAAGGGTTTTACCTAGCTATAACAACTATAGCAGCACAATTCATAATAATCTGGATCCTCAATCACTGGACCGATGTTACACACGGGTCTATGGGGCTTGCTGTTGCTCCTGCCTCATTTGGCAATACAGTATTTAACAGTTCAACAATGCAATACTATCTTGTTACATCTATTACTGCACTTACTGTTTTTTTCTCCACAAACCTGGCTCGAAGCAAGATCGGGAGAGCGTTTATTGCTGTACGAGATAACGACCTTGCGGCAGAGGTAATGGGTATCAATGTATTTTCCTACAAGCTTCTGGCATTCTTTTTAGGATGTTTTTTTGCAGGCATCTCTGGTTCGCTGTTCGCCCAGTGGAGGGGGAGCATCACGCCTGAGGATTTCACTTTCGGACAATCGATTTTATATATCGGTATACTGATAATCGGTGGTTTGGGTACATCCATAGGGCCTATATTTGGCTCTTTATTCATCAGATTGCTGGAGCAGTTTGTTATACTGCTTGCTCCAACGGTTGAAGGTACTTTGTCCAGTCTGCCCACAGGCTTTGCCACAGGTTTGAGTTCTATGATTTTCGGGTTGATGATGATCATATTTCTGGTTTTCGAGCCGCGTGGTTTAGCTCACAGATGGAACCTATTTAAAGCATCCTATCGCTTATGGCCGTTTTCCTATTAGAATTAAATATGGCTACATAATTTGTTATAATGCTATCCATTTACACTTTAAATAAAAAATAAAGGGGGAGTAAATGACAAGGCGAAGTGTAATGTCAACAATTATAACTATGGTGTTAACCGCCTTCATATTTACTATCTTTAGCGGATGCAGTACCCAGGCACCGGTTGCAACCAAGTCTTTAAAGATCGGTTTTAGTATTCCTTTTACAGGGGCAGCTGCAGAAAAGGGCGCCCCAATCGGCCAAGGTCAGCTCGATGCTATAAAATATATAAATGATGAATTGGGAGGAGTGGATGGAATCAAACTCGAAGCAATCTGGTATGATACTGGATATGATCCAGCTAAAGCCACTACCATAGCCAAGAGGTTGAGGGATGGCGGTTGTGCTTTCTTTATTGTTGTCTCTTCAAAGGACATGAACGCATCCAAAGATATAGCTAATACATCCGGATTCCCGGGTATGGTCTGCTTCAGTTCACCATCGTTAACAAATCCACCCAAACATATCTACGCCCAATTACCCGATTATGGCGATGATTGGGCAGCCTTTGCCCGGTACTATATGCAGAATATCTGGAAAGGCTCGGGGAAACCTAAAATGGCTCTTGAGCTACTTAATAATTCAACCGGATATGGTGTCAGGGATGCTGCCAGAGCAATCGCTAACGAATTGGGCATTGAAATAATAGCAGCTGAAGAACATGCAGCGACTACAATTTCAGAAATCGATGCATTGACGAGGATTAAGTCAAAAAACCCGGATGCGCTTTTTATTTCAAGCACTCCTGCACCGACGGCAATTATATTAAGAAATGCGGCCGAATTAAAGATAATTCCGGATACTCTGGTAGCATGTGCTCATGCAAGCTTTACCAAAGCACTCATTGACCTTGCCGGCAAAGAGGTTTGCGAAAACGTTTATGGAGTTTACCCGACGGTTAACTGGGGAGATAGCGTGCCGGGCATGCCTAAAATGATGGAATATTGCAAAGCAAGACATCCCGAGTATTCCGGTAATAATGACTATCTTATCGGCTGGGCTTCCAGCTTAATTGCCGCTGAAATTACCAAACAGGCTATTAAAAATGCTGGCCTAGAATCGTTGATTAAAGGTGACGCAAGTTCATGGCAAGCGGTTGAAACCAAAGGTTTTCTTAATGTAAAAGGGTATAGTGTTGAAGGTTTACACGGCCCAGTTGACTTTTCCAACCCAGTCGATAAACGCGGTTCTAAATCTGTAAAGATTTTCCAGATTAAAAATGGAGAGATGCGATCTCTAACCGGCTGGGTTGATGCACCCCTTATCCCATATGATAAATTCGATTGGTTCGGAAAATAATTTCGAATAGCTCAGTAAAATGTTAAAACTTAATAACATTGAGGTAATTTATCTCAATGTTGTAAAAGTACTTCACGGAATTTCGATTTCTGTGGACGATGGAAAAGTCGTAGCCTTGCTTGGTGCCAATGGTGCCGGCAAGACTACGACTTTAAAAGCAATCTCCGGCTTATTACGGATTGAAGAAGGAGAAATTACTGAGGGTAGTATTGAGTGGAATGATATTAGAATCGATAAAAAGTCTTCAGTAGAAATCGGTAAGCTTGGTATCGTGCAGGCGCTCGAAGGCAGGAGGGTTTTCGGCCATTTGAATGTAGAAGAAAATTTAATGGTTGGTGCATTCAGCCGTACTGGATCCAAAGATGTAAAAAAAGATATTAAAATGGTTTATGAATACTTTCCCCGACTTGAAAACTTGAAACATAGCATCGCAGGATATTTATCGGGTGGTGAACAGCAAATGCTAGTAATTGGGCGAGCCATGATGTCTGCGCCCTTACTGATGCTGTTAGATGAACCTTCGCTTGGACTGGCTCCGCTTGTTGTTGAACAGATCTACGATATAATTAAAAAGTTCAACGAAGACCGAAAGACGTCGATATTACTGGTAGAGCAAAATGTAAGAGTTGCATTAAATACAGCCCATTACGGCTATGTTATGGAAAACGGACGGATTGTACTTGATGGGTCAGCAGATTATTTAAAAGGGCGTGAAGACGTTAAAGAGTTCTATATGGGTATATCTGCAACCGGGGCTAAAAAGAGCTACAAGGACATTAAACATTATAAGCGCCGGAAACGCTGGCTATAATCAAAACTGCTGACAATTGTGAGGATAAACATTATTGTTGTCCAAGATATGCGGCGATAACCTGTCTGTTGGTGGCAATCTCTTCTGGAGTACCTTCGGCAATCTTTCTGCCAAAGTCCAGTACGACAATTCTATCCGCAAGATCCATTACAACTCCCATATCATGCTCTATCAGCACTATCGAACCCACGCCATTTTTTAATATAGGAGTATGTGGGTAAGATTCGCCCTGTCCCTCAAATATATCGTAAATAAAGCGCGCAATGTCCTCTTTTTCTTCGAGATTCATTCCCGCCATCGGTTCGTCGAGCAGCAACAATTCCGGTTCAAGTGCTAACGCACGTCCTAACTCGACGCGCTTTCTTAAACCGTAAGGTAGAGAGCCTACAATACTTTTCCTTATGTGCTCTATTTCCAGAAAGTCTATGATATCTTCAACCGTTTTACGATGCTCCATTTCTTCTTTATGAGCCGGGCCAAAATATAAAAAGGTGCTAACAATATTTTGCTTCATCAATACATGCCTGGCTGCCATAATATTGTCCAACGCGCTTAATCCGGAATACAATTCTATGTTTTGAAAAGTGCGAGCAATGCCCAATCTGGCAATAATGTCAGAGCGTAATCCGCATATCTCTTTTCCTTTAAAATTTATACTGCCTTTTTGCGGTTTATAAAATCCATTTATGCAATTGAGGAGACAGGTTTTACCGGCACCATTTGGGCCGATTATAGCAAGTATTTCATTTTTTCTGACAGTAACATCTACATCGACCAGCGCTTTTACACCGCCGAAGGAGAGAGATAAATCCCTTATATCCAGAATTGTCTCGTTATTATCCATTGCTTCCATCACGTAAAATAGGAATACTATGTTATCATTCACAGTCAATTATTGAAAATACTTGATAATACGATTCCGTTTTGTCTCCAATCCGCGTAACTTCTGATTTATCCTGCATTCTTCATCAGTGGTACGATAGTTATTGGTAAAATTATCCTTGAATTCAGGGAAATTGCCGTTTTTTATTGAATCGCGTATCCCATTGATTAACATTTTTAAAAAAAATAAATTGTGAATAGTAGCCAATCTATAGGCCAGTAATTCCTCGCATTTGAACAGATGGTGTAAATACGCTGCCGTATAATTTCTGCAGGTGTAGCATTTGCAATCTTTATCTATCGGGTCAAATATATCTCTATATTGTGAGCGCTTAATATTTATCCTGCCGTTTCTTGTAAAAAGTGCACCATTTCTGGCAACACGTGTTGGCAATGCGCTATCAAAAATATCGATTCCCATGCTGACCCCATTTATAATATCCTCTGGCGATCCAACACCCATTAAATATCTCGGCTTATCAACAGGTATTAAAGAAACAGTATGAGCAACAACTGACCACATGTCAGCTTTGGGTTCACCCAGGCTCAACCCACCTATAGCATATCCAGGAAAATCAAAACAGGTTATCTGTTCTACAGATTTTGTTCTAAGATCGTTATAAATTCCTCCTTGAATAATGCCAAATAACAGCTGTTCGTTATTGTGTTTTGCAACCACACATCTTTGTGCCCACTGCGACGTAATCTCTACAGCATATTCAACATTACGCCTGTTAATGGGATTTTGAGGGCATATATCAAGAGCCATTATTATATCAGCTCCAAATTTTTCCTGTATATCTATTGATAACTCGGGAGTAATAAAATGTTCACTACCATCGATGTGTGACCTGAAATATATACCATCATCTTTAATTTTATTAAAAGAAGACAAGCTAAATATCTGATATCCTCCACTATCGGTTAAAATGGGTCGATTCCATCGTATAAAGTTATGTAAACCGCCTGCTCTCTCTATAATAGCTACGCCTGGTCTTAAAAATAAATGATATGAATTACATAAAATCATTTCTACATCAATTTTTTCCAGATCGTCGGAAGTCAAACTGCGAATACTTCCTTGCGATCCAACCGGAAGAAATACAGGCGTGCTAACATTACCGTGTTTAAGCCTTAACTCACCCAACCGCGCATTTGTATGTGCACAGGTAAAATATACTTGATAATTAGCGTTATGCATGGATGTTTGTCTGATGTCTTCTCCAGTAATTAATATATCTGCTGAGTGCTTTAACAGCTTCTGATATAGAATCGAATACAGGGACACCTGCATTGATCAATTTCGCTTTTTCTTCCTCAATAATCTTCCATCGGAATTTATCCATCGGATTTTCATAAGATTTTACTCTTGGCATAATAGCAATTATTGGCTTTCCCCTTCTATCAAAATTGTTCAATATCATGGTTGTATTCATTTTCATTATATATGCCCATATGTCATCAGCCATCGGATTATCTTCAGACGATTGAATTATTAAAAAATCATAATCGGGGCTTTCCAGAAACAACCTTGGTACTTCAGCAAGTTTGATTCCTTCATCCCCCCAAATTGATGTATCAAGTGGATTGCTGAGCCAGTCCCATAACCCTGGCACGATAGCTTTTAATTTATTCTTAATATCAAACGGTAATGGAGGCAAAATTATTCCCGCGGCTTCAGCTAGATCAGCAGCAATAACCGCCTTACCACCTCCACCACCCATTATAGCGGCCCTATTACAATAAACAGGAGGTAGTTCATAAAAAAGCATCAGCAGGTTCAGCATTTCATCTATGTCATCAACCTCAATTGCCCCTGATTGTTTAAAAGCTATTTTCCATATATCTTGTTCTCCTGCAATAGCAGCAGTATGCGATGATGCCGCCCTTGAACCAGCATTTCCCTTGCCGCCTTTTATCACAATGACGGGTTTACGATCAGCCACTGTCTTTAACGCATCGAAGAAGCTTTTCCCGTTTTTAGTTCCTTCAAAATACGCAGCAACGATAGAGGTACTATCATCATCCGCAAAATAATGTAATAATTCGCATTCATTTACATCCAACGCGTTACCGTAGCTCACAGCTTTTGAAAAACGCAATCCTGCCACGGCGCCGTTCTGTATCAACAGCGTTGCAGCACCTCCACTTTGAAATATTACCCCGATATTTCCTTTAATGCCGGGCATATTGTAACCGAAAGCTATGCCGCTTTCAGGGCTATAAATACCCATACAGTTAGGGCCTATCAAACGAATACCGTACTCCTGTGCTTTGGCTAAAACCTGCCTTTCTAATTCAATTGCTTCCTTACGGCCGGTCTCACTGAATCTGGCAGTTAACAAATGTACAATTTTAACCTGTTTAAGCGCACATTCATCGAGTAATTGAAGAACTTTATCAGTAGCTACACAACATATGACGAAATCAACATTCCCAGGTATTTCCAGCATACTGGGATACGATTTTAAACCCTGAATAATTTCATTCTGGGGATTTACCGGATAAATTGCCCCTTTAAATTTATGTTCTATCAGATGCCTGAGAAAATGATATCCAAATGAAAGAGGATGCTCTGAAGCTCCTACTACAGCTATGCTATCTGGATAGAATGCATAATCCAGTATTTTGAATCGTTCTGAACCTATAGTATCCATATATCGATTGTCATAACTGCGAAAATAATACCGAGGTAGGGGAATGCGGAAAGTTTGTAGATAATCCAGGCATTTTTATTAACAGGATTAAGCCAAAGCCTTATGCTCGCAATGACCAGTATTATATTTAATATTATGGAAATAATAAGATAAAGCCAGTGAAATTGACGCATACAAAAGTATAACGACAGCGTTATCGCTGCCAGGATAAATGATAGTATTACCAAGATTTTTATCACTTCACTGTCTTTGTAGTTCAGCGGAAAATATCTCAAACCGGCATTTTCATAATCCGATCTATTGGCTATCATCAGCGTCCATACGTGGATTGGAGTCCATAATGCAATCATAAGAAATAGAAATACAGGCAAAATTTCTATGTTCGGATGCTTGGTAACTGCGTACCAGCCGACCAGTACAGGAGAACTTCCCGCGATTATACCCAGAATAGTGCAGGAAAAAGTTTTACGAAATATGCTCGAAGCTATAATACCTGCTAATCCTATAAAAAAGCATACTGGCGAGAGAATGTAAGCGGATATTAAGCCGCCTGTAATTAGTAATATAATCAACGGTAAAGCCTTTTCAGGTGGATTAATCCTTTTATCGGGCAGTGGCCTTTTACAGGTTCGCTTCATTCTGGAATCTACTTCACGGTCCAGGTAGTTGGTCAGTCCATTGGCACCGGCACTTCCCAATAAGATAGCTAAAATAACCATTAAAAAATCGCCGGCCGAAAAGCCGGTGTTAACTTTTGCAGAAATTAAGAATGAGCATAACCCAATAAAGAGAAGTAAACTCGTTTCTTTCGGTTTCAAAACTTCAATATAATCTATCCACTGAAAACGCAAACTCAAAATTAAACTCAATCCTCAGATAATGATAATCTTATAAGGCTCTCGTAACTAAGTCCGAATATAATACAAACCCCATAATTTTACCGTACAAATATATAACAGACCATGATAAATTAATTGATCATCACCTGTATAAATAAACCGGATAAGGATTGTCAATCAGCTTTACAGCGATGCTATCTTCGACTCCCAATAGTTTATTTGTAACAATTGAATATGTATCACCGCTATTGAGATTAGTTAAAATACTGAGAAAATCCATTGACGGTTTTTCGTAAAATTCTACCTGAGGAGATTTAATGCCGGCAAGTTCAGCAGCCATATCAATGGCTTTTTGGATATCACCTATTTCATCGACCAATCCTAACTCTTTAGCTTGAAGACCCGTATAGATCTGGCCATTAGCAAGCTCCCTGACCCTCTGTTTATCCATATGTCTTCCCTCGGCGACAACATTAATAAAACGGTCATATAGCTGATCTGTGATACCCTGAATTAAACTTTTCTCCTCTTCAGTCAATGGCCGCATACCGGCGTACATATCTTTATATTTTCCGGCCTTCAATATTTCCATTTTTATCCCCACTTTATCAAATAAGCCGCTCAGGTCCGGAATCTGGGTTATAACGCCAATACTGCCCGTCTGAGTTGTAGCCAATGCCACAATTTTGTCTGCTTTAGCCGAGATATAGTAGCCTCCCGATGTAGCAATTGTCCTCATGCTTACTACCACAGGTTTTTTGACTCTACTTAAGCTACTGACGATTTCTTCACACGCTGATGGGTCTCCGCCAGGGCTGTTTATCCTCAAAACAATGGCTTTAACAAAGGGATCGTTTTCCGCCCTCTTAAAATAACCCCTTACTTCATCAGGTGTTATTACGGCCCCACCCAGAAACATATTACCCCTGCCGATTTGTATGGTACCATTAAGGCTAATAATAGCAACTTTATCAGTCGGCATTATGCAAGCTGTGAACAATGAAACTATGATGAATATCACTATGAGAACTAAAACCGATCTATACATTCATTGCCTCCGATCTAAAAACGAACAAATTAATATCAATAGTAAGATCACCTTACTTATCGATGCCATCAAGATAAGACTGTAAAATGATCGTAGCGGCTGCCGCATCCACTCCATCTTTTAAGCTTGCACCACGCTTCCCCGCCTCTTTCAATTTCTGACTTGCAGATACAGAAGTCAGTCTTTCATCCTGCATTATTATCTCAGCGACAATGGACTTCTCTATTTTAATCTTGAAATCCAGCACCTTTTTAGCCTGTTTACCGATTTCTCCTCTCAATGAATAGGGCAATCCAATTATAATCTGGCTCACATTATATTTTTTAACCAGCTTCAGAACCTCATTGACAGCCTGTTCGTCACTTTCCCGTACAATTGTCATCAACGGTGAAGCCAGCGTTTGAGATGGATCGGACAGTGCTACCCCGATTTTTTTATCACCTATATCAAGTCCCAGAATTCTTGGCATATCAACCTGTTAGCATCTTTTCGATAAATTTGGGAGTGTACGAAAGTGCCTCATCGATTTTATCCGGATCTTTTGCACCTGCCTGGGCCATTTCAGCCTTTCCTCCTCCACCACCACCTGCCTTTTCGGCAACCATTTTAACAAGTTTACCGCTATGAATTCCTTTCTTAACCAGATCAGGGGTTGCAGCAGCGACAAATCCGGGTTTATTTTCATATACTGTTGCCAGCACAACGACTATACTTTTCATTTTATTCTTTAACATATCGGCAATTTCCATCATGGAAGCAGAAGGCATGGGAGATACTTTTGAAACAATAAAATTAACGTTGTTTACAGACTTAATATTATCTATTAGTTTTTCAGCTTCGTATTTATTTAATTCTCCACGAAGTGAATTAACCAGTTTCGACATACTGCCCAGTTCGGCAACAAGATTGTTTACCTTGACAGGCAATTCATTTACTGAGCATCTCAAATCATTGGATATAAGCTCCAGAATAGAAAACCTGTCAGCAACATATGTTTCAGCCACCCTGCCGGTTACCGCCTCTATCCTCCGCAATCCGGTACCGATACTCGACTCACCCGTTATTAAAAATAATCCAATTTCTCCCGTTGATCTCACATGGGTACCACCGCATAACTCGTTGCTGATTTGCGGTGTCCCTATCTTAACCATCCTCACAACGTCACCGTACTTCTCTTCAAAAATCGCAGTTGCACCCTGCGCTATAGCCTCGTCAAATAAGCAAGTTTCGGTAATAACATGCAGATTTTTCCGAATTATATCGTTAACTTCTGATTGGATATCTCTTAACTGCTCTTTGCTTATAGTACCAAGATGGACAAAATCAAAACGCAGCCTCTCCGGCGCAACCAGCGATCCGCGCTGAGCTACATGACTTCCTAAAGTCTTTCGCAACACGGCCTGCAATATGTGGGTCGCTGTATGATTCCGAGCTATATCCAATCTACGACTTTCATCAACTATAGCCTCTACTTTATCATCTATCTCGAACTGCCCTTTATCAACATAGCCCATCACGGCCAACTGGCCTGAAGGTAAATATAGAGTATTAGATACCTTAAAAACCCCTTTATCCGATCTGACAATCCCTGTATCTCCAACCTGGCCACCCATTTCACCGTAAAATGGCGATGGGTTAATCAACAAGAACACATGCTGCCCCTCTACTGCTCTCTCAACGCTGTTAGCCGATTTTTCGTCAATTATGCCTATTATATTAGAGTTCGATACAAGTTCATCATATCCGGTAAATTTTATATCCTGACCATGCTTATAATTCAACGCAACGGCTGGTGCCAATTCTCCAGCAAATTTATGAGCGGCTCTGGCTCTTTCACGCTGCTTTATCATTTCCTGCTCAAATCCCGCACGATCTACTCGAATGCCGTGATCACGGGCAATTTCAGATGTCAGTTCAAACGGAAAGCCGTATGTATCCCAGAATTTAAACACTTCTTCATTTTTTAAATAGTCTCTTTTCTGAGATGCAGCTTCCGCAATAGCCTTTTCGCACAAATTTATGCCAGCATCAAGCGTATCGTAGAATTTCTCCTCTTCGGTATCGATCACATTTTTCATCAGCTTTTCATTCTTAACCAGTTCCGGATAAACCTGCCCCATTTTATTGATAACAACCTGGGCCACTTCGCTCATAAACATTTCACTGATGCCGATTCGTCTGCCCATAAAACAGGCTCTGCGTAATATACGTCTTAATACATATCCCCGGCCCTCATTTGAAGGAAGTACACCATCGGCTATCAGAAACGATATGCCTCTGCTATGTTCAGCTATTATTTTCACAGACCTATCAACTTCAACGGTTTTACCTTTATCTTTAGATGAACGGGATAATACTTTAAACACCTTATCTATGATTGGAACAAAGAGGTCGGTTTCATATATAGTTGGGCTGTCGTTGCATGCCGCTGTAATACGTTCCAGCCCCATGCCTGTATCAATATTAGGTTTTGGCAGCTTCGTTCTATTACCCAGTTTATCCTGATTATATTCCGTAAAAACAAGGTTCCATATTTCAGAAAATCTGCCACAGCTACATGATGGATCACAATCAGGCTTGCCGCAACCATACTTTTCTCCAAAATCAAAATGAATTTCGCTGCATGGCCCACAAGGCCCGCTATCTCCTGCGGGGCCCCAGAAATTATCTTTTTCACCGAGTCTGACAATCTTGCCGACGGGAAAGCCTATGTGTTTCCATATGCTGAAGGCTTCATCATCGTCAGTAAAGATGGTCACCCATAATCTATCCGGATCCAACTTCAAATATTCTGTAACAAATTCCCATGCCCACTGGATTGCTTCCTTTTTAAAATAATCACCAACACTGAAATTGCCAAGCATCTCAAAAAAAGTTAGATGCTTATTATCTCCTACTGAATCTATATCGGTGGTTCTAAAGCATTTTTGACAGGATGCAAGTCTTGGATTCGGTGGCGTTGCCTGACCCAGAAAGTAGGGTTTAATCTGCACCATACCCGCAGTTGTAAGCAGCAAAGTAGGATCACCATGCGGAATCAAGGATGAACTTGGCAATATAATGTGATCCCTATCTTCAAAATACTTTAAAAAAAGAGCCCTTATTTCATTACTCAACACGGGTAACCACCTCAAATTTTGTGATAATCAACCAATTGGACACTCAACTCTCGATTGCTTAAAATGAAATATACATAACGTTTTTTAAAAGGCTTAATAACATATGTTACAATCTTAAAAACAAGGTTACAAGTATGCCTCTTTATGAATACTGGTGCAACACGTGTAAAAACAAAATAGAAGTTTTCCTGCGTAGCTTTAATACTGACATTCTTACATGTCCGGTCTGCAAACATGACACTCTCGAGCGTCGTTTCTCCAAGTTTATGGTTCAGAAATCTTATAAAGATATATATGATAGCATTCTTTCCGATTCACAGCTAATCAAGGGTATGATGAACAATGATCCCAGAGCACTGGTTGAATGGAATAAGAGAATGACCGGTAGTGAACCCGTATCACCAGAGTACCAGGAAACGATTGAACGTATGGAACACGGCGAAATGCCTCCATTGTATAATAACAATAATGGTAATGAAATTAATGATATAAACAGGGGCGATTCCAATGCCGGTATATGAATATAGATGCAATAAATGTAATATAAAATTCAGCATATTTATGCACATAATGGAACATGGCAGACAGATCATCTGCCCGAACTGTTTGGAAAATGATATTTCGCGCATTTATTCAAGCTTCGCAATCCATCGTTCAATAAAGTCTATATACGATGAAAATAATGACCCCAGGTCCCCTGATTATTACAAAGATCCGCGTAATATAGGTAGACAATTAGAGAAAAGGTTTAAAGATATGAACATGGAAGTGCCTGCGGAAATAAAACAAAAAATTGAATCCGCCAGAGAAGGTGTAATGCCGGAAGCACTAAAGGATTTTAATAGTGCATCGCCAGACGCTGCGTATCATTGATGTAAACATAAACCGTACCTGCGAAGGTCTTCGTGTTCTCGAGGACATATCCAGATTTTTATTGGAAGATAGAAATTCCAGCAGACAGCTAAAAATAATCAGACATTCTTTAAGAGACATTGGCGGTAAATTAGGCCTTAAACTGGAAAGATCGCGCGATGTCGATGGGGATATAGGATCGGACTTTGATTTATCCGATCGACATGATGATTTATATTCACTCGTCAAGGCCAATTCAAGACGAATAGAAGAAGGCTTACGAGTTCTCGAAGAAATTTCTAAACTTCCCGAATTTATAGGATTACTATCTTCCGAAGTATTCCATAGCCATCGGTACTCTGTTTACAGACTGGCTAAAAACATAATAATGAATGTATCGTCTTTGAAATATCTTTCCAGAGTGCATGGCCTGTACGTTGTAATCACACCTACCCCCGACAATAAAAATGAAATAATACGATTTTCAGAACTTGCCATCAATGCAGGTGCCAAGATTATTGGTCTGCGGAGTAATTACAAAAAACGATCCTTCAAAATAGAGCCTGACACCCTTTATAAACTATTAGAACTATGTGATAGAAAAGGCGTTCTATTTATACTCCATGACCAAATTGAGACCGCTTTACGTATTAAGCCACATGGAATATGTATTGAGAAGTGTCTGAATAACGCATCATGGCTACAGGATGTTCTGCCCGACCATACTATAATAGGTAAGGTGGTAAAATCTGATAGTCAATATATTAGCGCTGAAAGGCAATGTTATAATTTTTTCATAATAGATTTTGATTTATCGAAAAAGAAAATCGAACCGTTAAGTGAGAATACAGGTATCTTCAGGAAAATTTTTATGCTCCATGATTGCACAATTGCTGAAGTGGATAGTTTAATCAGAAATGGTGCAGAATGTTTTGCAATCGAAATACCAGATTATCTAAGCGAAGAGAATATTCATAAAATACAAATATTGAGTAACCAAATTGAAAAAAAGAAAAGACATAACAAACAATCTGGACAGCATATCTGAAAAGATAAGATCTACCCTCACAGAAAAAGACTCCGCACGTGAGGAGTGTTTAAAAAACTGCCGTGAAATTATTCGTCTCAGCTCGACAGCCATACGAGCTGTTCACCGAGGAGAAAACCAAAAAGCTTCATCGCTGATTTCATCAGCATCCAAGTTAATAAACAGAACAAAGACCGAGCTATCAAATAAGCATATCGATATTCTACATGCAAATTATATGCATGATTCCTGTAAAGAATACGCTGAAGCTGTTATAACATATTCCATAATTTTTAAGAGGTCTATACCCGATCCGGATTTATTGGGGATACCCTACTCTGCTTATTTAAACGGATTAGCAGAATCGATAGGAGAATTAAGGAGGTTTATTTTAGACAGTCTTCGTTCGAATAAGTATTCTCAGGCAGAGGAATTATTAACCATCATGGATCATATTTACACAATTCTTGTATCAATGGACTTCCCCGATGCAATTACCTATGGTTTGAGAAGAAATACTGACAATGCCAGAGGAATAATTGAAAGGACTCGAGGTGATATAACGTTACTTTCACAAAATAACATACTGCAGCAAAAATTAAGCCTGCTTGAAAGAAA
>Ga0272448_1000718_pt1 | contig 48675 bp, 42 predicted proteins | sample YNPCB0191_FD_202220 | JGI IMG/M metagenome (GOLD analysis project Ga0272448, IMG submission 202220) | Hot spring sediment microbial communities from Yellowstone National Park, WY, United States - YNP-CB-019-1 | ecosystem: Environmental > Aquatic > Thermal springs > Hot (42-90C) > Sediment... | reverse complement strand
CTACATCGAAATCAACTTCTTCACCGTTGGGCAAATCAGCAAATTTTTCCTGCAATTGTGCGGCTTGGTGGGTAGATTCCCAATGATAGGCATAGGGATTCATCCCCAACTGTCTGAGCTGCTTTACTTTATCTAGCCTAGCGGCACGGATATCTTCTTCCGACATGATTAACGAACTTTTATAGGGCAAGAATTAATTATAGATGCTGTCAAACTAGGAGATGCTGTTCAAAACCAAAAACGATCGCTTCTGTTTGGTAGTTCAATGGATAATTCCTATGATGGGAGATATTTAACTGTATTTACATGCAAAAATTTGGCAAGGGTTTTCGAGCTTAAGGTCTGCAATCTCAACCAAAGACGAGTGTAATTGCATCTAGTTCGTCTATGTATCTTTATTATCTTTTTCGAGCAGCTACTTTGAAAGTAGTAAACTGTGTAGCGAAGATGTCAACCAATTTACTAGTTCCGTCAATCGAATTGCCTCTTTACGGTAAGCGAATTGTGGTTACTGCACCTCGCAGTTACGCCGTTAGGTTGTCAGAACAACTTCTTCATCAAGGAGCTTTAGTTATATTCATGCCAACTATAGAAACTTGTAGCTTGGAAAATTTTGTCCAGTTGGATACTGTGCTTAGAAATATTGAAACATTTGATTGGATTGCTTTTACTAGCAGGAATGGTATTGATGCATTTTTTCAACGCTTGAAAGATTTGGGGCTAGATTGTCGGGTGCTCAAAAATTGTCGGTTGATCGCAATTGGTAATGATGCAGAAAGGTTAGCAGCTTTTGAAGTCAAGGTGGATTTAGTACCTCAAAAATCCAGTCCGGAGGGAATAATTGCTGAATTAGCTAAAATTTCGGGTATTGGGGGCAAAAAAGTGCTAGTCCCAGTACCGGAAGTGGTTGGTGTACCTCAGCCAGATGTGATTCCCAACTTTGTTACTGGTTTAAAAAATTTGGGTATGAACACCACTTGCGTACCGGTCTACAGGACGCAGTGTTTGGACAAAAAGCTTTATGGTGTGGAGTTAGATTTGATTCGTCAAGGCAAAATTGATGTCATCGCCTTTAGCAGCACAGCTGAGGTTGCCGGTTTTTTACAAATGGTAACTTCAAAAGCGGATTATCAGCATTGTGTTATTGCTTGTTTTGGACCGTATACAGCAGTTAATGCCAAAAAATTGGGTGTAAACGTTGCCATTGTTGCTAAGGATTACAGTTCGTTTGCTGGATTTGCCAAAGCTATAGCTTTATTTTTTCAGTCGAACAGCTAACAGGAGTTTTGGGAGGTTTGAGTGGCGAGAGCATATCATGCAGGTAGTTGTGGTTTCTAGTGGAACTGTTTTTAACTTTTTTTTAAAATTACTTGCTCTCCAGATGCTTGAGCTTGCCAGAAAAGTGTTAATAATCGTAAATTTTGGGCATATTGAAACAGCTTGGGTTTGCTTTTGTGCTTGCAAATGCTTGCAAATGCTTGTATTTAGGTCTAATTAGCGATCGCTTGTTTGGTTGGTTTTCCCTTCTTCTACCTGTTTCCACCCTCAAGGTTTTTAAGTATTTATTCCTATTCAGAGCCTGGTTTTGAGTGAAACAATCTTTCTTTTTGAAAAAAAAATCCTGAAATCTATATAAATTAATGGTTTCATCTATCCACTTCTGGCTTGGACACTTTAGAATGATTCATTGAAAAGTCGTACTGATGAGAGTTACAGCGATTTTAAGCAAATATACTCTGCCAGGCGGCTTTGTAAATCTCCCAACAAGGATTTAAGTGAAGATGCGTTAAGGCGCGTCTGCAGACAATCTCAGGTAAATCTCAAGGAGTTTGACATGAATAAAGGTGAATTAGTTGATGCTGTAGCTGAAAAAGCTAGTGTAACCAAAAAACAAGCTGATGCAGTCTTAACTGCAGCCCTGGAAACGATCATTGAAGCTGTTTCCTCGGGTGATAAAGTAACACTAGTGGGATTTGGTTCCTTTGAATCACGGGAACGCAAAGCCCGGGAAGGGCGTAATCCCAAAACCAACGAAAAGATGGAAATTCCTGCTACTAAGGTTCCTGCTTTTTCGGCTGGCAAATTGTTCCGAGAAAAGGTGGCACCTCCAAAATCTCAGTAGGTTCTGTTGTTCTGAGGATTCTGTTTTGATGCGGCAAACAGCACACGGGGGAAACATAAATAAGGCAGCGGCGTTAGCTGGCTGTCCCCCCAGTGCAATTATTGATTTTTCTGCCAGTATCAGTCCATTGGGACCACCACGTAGCGTTTTGGCTGCGATCGAGTCCCAATTGCCGAATCTCAGGCACTATCCAGATCCTGATTATCGAGAGTTGAGATCGGCTTTGGGCCAGTTTCATCAACTACCATCGGAATGGATTTTGCCGGGTAACGGTTCGGCAGAATTACTGACCCTGGTAGGAAAAGAATTAGCTGAATTAGCCGCAGTAAACCTGATAACTCCAGCCTTTGGCGATTACTACCGCTGTTTGCTGGCCCACCACAATGTCAAAGTACTGGAGTTTCCTATTTCCTTGGATAGGCAAGAACACAATTGTTCTGCGCCAACACAGGGGGAAAGTTCCCCCGTGTCCCCCTTTTTCCTCAATACAAGAAAATCCATCGGTGAAGGTGGCTTTGCTTGCACTTTGTACCCCTCTCAAAACCATGGCTTGCTGTTAAATAATCCTCACAATCCAACGGGAAAGCTTTTTTTGCGGGAAGGTATTTTGCCTTACCTCAAGGATTTTGGTTTGGTTGTGGTGGATGAAGCGTTTATGGATTTTTTACCTCCCGATGAGGAGCAAAGTTTAATTGGGGAAGTACAAAAATATCCAAATTTAGTGATTTTACGATCGCTGACCAAGTTCTACAGTCTCCCCGGACTGCGATTGGGTTACGCGATCGCTCACCCGGATCGCTTGCGGCGCTGGCAATCTTGGCGCGATCCCTGGCCTGTAAACATCCTCGCCCAGGCAGCAGCAATTGCTGCAGTTGGCGATCGGGAATTTCAACGACAAAGTTGGGCTTGGCTACCACAAGCACGAAAGCAGTTGTTTGAGGGTTTAGCCAACATACCAGGTTTGCAACCTTTGCCAAGCGCTGCTAATTTTCTACTCGTAAAATGCCGCCAGTCTAGTTCTAAGTTACAAACACAGCTACTCCAGCAGCATCGGATTTTGATTCGCGATTGCCTTAGTTTTCCAAAGCTGGGCGATCGCTATTTTCGTGTTGCCGTACGCTTGTCCTCGGAAAACCAAAGTTTGTTAAACGCGATCGCTTCTGTCAATAGTCTATAGCAGTCCTATTTTTAGTGAAAATTTGATCAAGGCAGCTAATAGCTAATGACTGTAACTGTGGACTATTGATTAAAACTATAATGACTGTTGACTACGATGTTGTAATTATTGGTGGTACTCCTACTGGACGCTACGCCGCTTTGATGGCAACTCAATTGCAAGCTAAAGTTGCTTTGGTAGAACCAAAACCTTGTTATGATTTTATTCCCCATTATGTTTTTAACGAAATAGGTCAACTGGCGCCGCAGTTGCACTGCGACCATCAATATGAAATCAAAGCTTTACCCTTTCAAACACAACAGAAATACCAAATACCTTTTCCATGGCTGCAAGAAGCGATGCTATACGCTCAAAGCGTCGCCTTCCATCTAGAACAGCTGTATTCTCCAGCGATTTTATCTGCTCAAGGCATTGATGTTATTCTCGGTCAAGGTCAATTTCAATCTTCTCCTTACTTAGCATTTGTTGTCGGCGATCGCTTGCTGCGAGGACGTAGGTATTTACTTGCGAGCGGATCGATTCCAGCGATTCCAGAGATTGAGGGACTCCAAAAAACAGGCTTTTTGACCATATCTAATATATGGCAGTCTTTAAATGAACGTACGCCACCCAATAATTGGGTTGTTCTTGGAGGAGTTCCCCAAAGTGTTGAGATAGCCCAAACTTTAGCACGGTTAGGTTACAGTGTTACCCTCATCGTAAATAGCCCTTTGATTATTCGTCATGCTGACCCAGAAGTAGCCCAACTTTTACAAGCACAGCTAGAAGCAGAAGGCGTGCGCGTCCTTACCAAAACGCCAGTGACACAAGTGCGACTGCTGGAAAACAAAAAATGGTTGCAAGCAGGAGATAAAGCCATAGAAACGGATGAAATTGTTGTCGCTATAGCCCAGCAGCCAAATATTGAATTTTTAAATTTGGCTGCTGTAGGTGTAAAATGGCGCCACCGCCATCTTGTTGTCAATGAAAGGCTACAAACGACTAATCGTCGTATTTATGCTTGTGGTGATGTTATTGGTGGCTACGACTGCGCTCACATTGCTAATTATGAAGCAAGAATCGCTCTGAAAAATGCTCTGTTTTTTCCCCGACACAAAGTTAATTATCGATTTATTCCTTGGGGAATAAATTCTGCACCTATGTTCGCGCAAGTTGGTTTAACAGAAGCACAAGCCAAACAACAATATCATCCCGATGGAATTTTAGTATTGCGGCAGTATTTTCAAACGCTAGTAGCTGCTCACCTTCAGGAAGAAATCACGGGGATGTGCAAATTAATTGTCCGCCAAAATGGAGAAATTTTAGGTGCTTCTATATTGGGAGCTCAAGCTCGCGAGTTAATTAATGTTATTACTTTGGCTATGACTAAAAAAATTAAAATCCATCAGGTTGCAAATTTATCTGCCATTTTCCCTAGTTTTTCAGAAATTTTAGAACAAACAGCAGCTGAGTGGAAAAAGCAAAAATTACAAAGCAATATTTTCCAACAGGAATGTTTGCAAGGTTTTTTCTACTGTCGTCGCCGCTGGAATTTATAATTTTTTATTCTTTCCTTCTGATAAGGAAACGCTACCGATACCTTGCAAAATGCCACGAACAATTAACCCTAAACCCCGACCAACTATTTGCGTCAGAATAAAAACAACTCCGTTACCCAGAAATGATAGTAGAGAGCGGAAACGAGGCGCGATCGCATCAGCAAATTCTAATCCTAAAGTTACTAATAAAGGAATTCCTGAAAGCTCTCTCAGCTCTTGAGTGCGGGGAGCATAAATGGATACTTTCGCAATGCCGCGGGGTGCTAATACAAACAGTTCATAACGACTTTCAAAGATTGTCTTTGGTTCTATTATATAATTTTTTATTCTATATTTCCAAGATAAATTATTTCGAAAGCGCTCGATTTCCCGAGTGGAAATTAAACTGCGATCGTAAAAATTTCTTTTAATATCTTCTATATCTGCTAAAGAGTTTAATAACGGTTGCATAACACTATTAGCTACTTGAATCAACAAATTTTCCAATAATCTTTCTGCTTGTTGTTTGGCTTCTAAACTCTCCGCCGGATAATTTCTATTATCAACTGTTAAATCACTTTGAAATAACAAATAAGCAAATAAATCCACAACTAGGGGAATTTTATTGAGAATTTCTGCTTGGACTATTGCAGCACTTTGGAGTAGAATATTAACTATTTCTACACGATTGTTGCCCACTCGGACTCGAGAAAATTTACCAAAAAAATCCGTAGTTGCTTCTTGCCATAAATCATGCAATATCTTATTGATAATTTCCGATAATTGCTGAATTTCAATTTGAGAACTACGCAATTCCTCTAAAAATTGAGCAATTTTTTGGAGAATTAAATAAAGCAACTCTCGTTTTCTATCGGGACGTAAAATGTCAATTTCCAACGGCGTATCTGTGAGATTTTCTAAAGGAAATTGCAACTTGTTAATGCAAGATGCAAACAATATAACTTGCAGTGCTTTAGGACTAAGTACATAGGAAGTTTTCTGCTTTTTTGATAAATGAGAGGAGGTGACGATCCCGCTCGTAGGAGAAACGTTCCCAAAAGCAGGTAATTTTTGGGGAGTAGACTGTGGTACACTCAATAAGTGATTGACCAACCAACGAGCTGCTAGTAATTCTCGTCGCTGTCCGGCTAAAACTGCTCGTTCTAATACTGTGAGATCGGGAGCTTGTAATTGCGCTGTGACTGCTACTAAGGTAGCGTCAATCTGAGCAATTCCTGATAAGCGCCATTTGTCTAGCAACCTAGTGAAAATGTTAGTTCTTGGTTGCTTTTGCTTTTCTAAGTTTGTGTTTTCTTCCCTGCTTTCTCCATACCAATAAGAATGACCTGCTGCTACTTGTTCGATCGCAGTAACTAATTCCTCAACAGGGGTACCTTTGGGACAATATCCTTCTACGCCGATAAATTTAGCTGCTAGGAGTAGTTTCTGGTCTTGGAGAGAACTTAAAAGTAAAATTGGTAGGTTAGGGTACTGAGTTTTTAGTTGCTGACAAAGCTGTAAACCTAGTTGCTGGCTGGAAAGAGAACGACTGTTACCAAGCTCTAAAATAACTAAATCAACGCCTGCAGGTTCTTTAGAGACAAGTTGTGCTAAGATTTGCAAAGCGGCAGTATCTGTTGCTGCTTCTGATACTACTTGTAGGTGAGGAAATTCTGCCAGGGCGATTCCCAGTCCCAGTCGGAAGATGGGGTCTTGGTCAACTAGCAATATTCGCAAAGGGCGATCGCTCATAATCTACTTGAGTATACTGTGACTGGGTAGTTGAAAGATTGGCGGTCACAGTCCCCAAACATTAACATCTTTACATATCGTTACCAAGAGCGCATTTGTGTTTTGGCATGTGGGAGCTATTTTATTGAGGATTGTTTTCTCTATAGCCGTAAAAGTTAATACTGTATCCCGTAATCTTGACGTTTGTTTGTTCTTCCACCTGACGAATGATTTCTTCTGGTAATGTTACGTGAACATCTAAAATTTGGTTTGTATCTAAGCAGTTGACGTGACTGTGAGCATCACTGATATTGCCGTACAAACGTCCATCGCAGTGTTCGATACACTCGATGATTCCGCTGGAAGACAATGCTTCTAGATTTTGATACACAGATGTGTGACCGATCGCTTTTCCTTGTTGATTGAGGCGATCGTAAATTTCTCTGGCTGAAAGGTGTTCTTTTGCTTGCCACAGCAATTCTAAAATAAAACGGCGCTGGCGGCTAACGCGCATACCTAGAGCTTGGCAGCGATCTAAAGCGTCTTCTAAAGAACGAATTGGTTTTGTAGAAGTTGGCGGTTTTTGCATATCTATATTTGTTAACTTTTCTGGCAATTGGCTAATTTTTTTTAATGTTTATTTGTTATTTATATATCTAGAGTTGATCTGTCTTGTTAACTTTTTACTGCTGGCGATTGCATTTTTCAATAAGATAAACTCATTTCAACTTTAGCTTAAAATGAGAGTAAACGTCTACTTGACTATATGTCATCGTTTTGGCTTGCAGTTGAGCGCATCGCTTCCTCTCTGCAGGGAGAAATTATTTCTACTTCTATTGACGCCAGCTTCGAGTTGAGAATACCAAAAGTATATTTTGCACAAAGCAATACAATGGTGACAGCTAGTTTTGTGGATTTTTTTGCAAGGATTGTATTCTCTTTCGAGGGTGTATAAATTTCGAAGATAAAATTTCTAATATTTAGTCGAAGTTACATTCCCAGTCAATGACAACTACCATCACTCTCAATTCTGACTTCATTAATTCCCTAGATTTATCTCCGGTGACAGCGGTAATTGAGAAATGGCTACAACAGGAGGCGATCGCTTCCTACGAACAACAGCTGCGCTTTGAGATCAAGTATGAGTTAGAAGCGGGCGATCCGCGGGAATTCTCAGAAATTCCTGAAATACGCTTATGGTTTGTTCGCCTTGATACTCGTTATCCTTGGTTGCCATTTTTACTTGATTGGAAAGTGGGAGAACTTGCTCGTTACGCTGCGATGCTTGTACCGCACCAATTTACTTCTCAACAAGGTATTCAGTACAATCCTGAAGCTTTGGAAATTTTTTTGATGCACAAAATTTTTATTTTAAGCGATTGGCTCAAACAGCACAATATTCCCAGTCGCTCGCGCCTGCAAGCGATGGCTAAGCTATTAGGTTATGAGCTAGAAGATGCTTTTTTTGAGATGCTTTAATATATTCACTTTTTTATTATCCCTGAAGGCGACAGATCAAATTTAAGGCAGCATCAAAAGCATATTCCACTGCTTTAGATTTACTGGGCAATACTGCTTGCCAAAGTCGATAATCGTTATGTTCTAAAATTAAATTGGCTATATCATCAATTTTTATTTTTTTCAGTACATCGTATTGAGCTAATTCAAAATCTTGCCATTTTCCACGACTATTTAAAACTTCTCGTCCCAGTTCAATAAATTTATTAATAACATTTTTCATGTATTGTTTTCCGATTCCTTCTGCAAATAAAGATGAGGAATGAAAAGCTTGAAATTCTTCGAAAATGAGATTTACTATTTTTCTCCCTGTGGGGGTATCCCAATCACTAGGAAGATGAGTATCTATAAAGTCACTTTCATATAATTTATATCTGAGATATTCATATATGTCTGCGGCAGTGTGCAGCAATTTTTGACCGGCAAGTAATTTTTGTAACAAATTGATGCTAGTATCAATGGATGAATCTCGAAATACTTTTTCTTCATTTTCTGAACATTCATATACAAGATATGTCCAAATACCTTTACCAGCCTTATCTGTGCTTGTAGTTTGGTAATAGGTAATTGTTCCTTCTTCTTCACACTGAAAATAGACCCTATCGACTGAGAGCAATGGATTTTGATGCCAATTTTCGCAGGTATTAGTAATTTCTCTGAAAATACCCGTGATATGATGGGGTTGACTTTCTACTTGAACATAACGTTTGCCAACACTAATAAAGTTGTGTAAATAGATCGCCATTTTTTTACCCTGTTAAATTTTCATCACATTCCTAGTAGATTTTCCTGTTTGGGGAGCGGGGTAAAAACAAACAGAGAAGGTGGCGCGTAAGAGTTACCCGAAAGCAATAACATGGATGATTAGTGTTACTGCTTTTTGCAAACGGCCTGGTATCTCGTAACGGCACTAAAATTGATATTTGTTATTTTTTTTCAGATGAATCCCTGATTCTTGGTTTGTTCTCTCACGGTGGCTCTCAGTTGGCTCTAAAATTTCATAGCTGATGAAAAAAGGACGTGAGAACAACCTGAACAACTAAGTTTTGATGACTTAGTTGCCATTTTTTTATTTCCACAAAGCCCAGTAACTCAGTAAACTGGGGGTTGAGTTTGACAAAACTGTGGTAGATGCACGCTCTGCTGACACTTGCGGGCCTGAACGCGTTGTTGGCCATTACTACAGCATAGCAGGTTGTGGAATAAAAAGGGATTGGGGGGAAACCCCACACGGCTGGTGTGTATGAGGTGCTGGCGCCTACTAGGGTCTTTATGGTTTTTTCATGAGACAAAACTTGCCCCTTGCCGCGCTTGCAAGGGAAGGGCCCGGGAAAGGTATGACGCCAAAGGTGGTTGTGAGGAGAAGAAGGGATAGTTTACCCACCCCAAATTTTTTCTAAGACTGTTGTGGGCGAGATATCTGCCGTTTTGCCTGTGGGCGATTTGATCGCAACAAACCGGTCGTTTTTGGGTAATAACGTTTCTGGTTTTGTGCGACCAAACAAGGCAATCGTGTAGGTTTGTACCGCAACAGCAAGATGCATGGGTACACTATCTGTACATAACATCAAATTAGCTCCAGCAATCATTGCTGTCAACTGACCGATATTTTGAGGAGCAGTTATTTTGACTTCCGGTAGGTGCTGTTGGATCTGGCGGACAAAATTTTCTTCGCCTTGTTTTTGGACGATTGCCACAGGTATATCCGGTTGCTTGTGTTGAAAGTCTTGGATAATTTGCTGCCAATTATGAATGGGGTAAACCGTGTCAGGATCTTTCATTTCAGATAGGTCTGCTGCACCGACATCGATCAAAACGTAGCCTGTTTCTTTGATTCCCAGTCTGATTTGCTCGTTATTTGCCCATTCAATGTCAGATTTGGGTACGTTAACGGTTAATTCTGGACAAGGAGACTTGATGCCTAACCCTTGCAGCAGGTCGTGGTACATGTGAGCAACGTATTGGTCTTTTTTTAAGGGAACTGCGTTGGTCAGAAAAACTGCTCCTTTACCTTTGTAGCCGACGCGTATGGGAATTCCAGCCAGCCACAGTAAAAGATTGATTAACAAACTTTGTCCCGCAGCGATAGCAACGTCGTATTCGCGATCGCGAAGCATTCCGACTAGATTTGCCCAATCGGCTAAACTGTTGCGATCTTTGTAGTCAAATGTCAGTATTTCGCTAACCGACTTGCTGATTTGGTAAGCAGCAGTTGCTCGGGGTTCTACACACACATTTATCTGAATGTCAGGATAATGACGCTTCAGATCGTCTAACGTGGGGAAGAATAGAATTTGGTCGCCTATTCCACCAGGGACAAGGGCCACTACTCGCATAATATTTATTTACACTTACTCGCTCCCTATTTTAGGGGAAAATATATAGCCTGAAAGATTGAGGAATGCTGTGCATTTACTAATTCCAGCTGCCGGAACCGGAAGAAGAATGGGAAGTGACCGCAACAAGCTTTTGTTAGAAGTGCGATCGCGGGCTATTATTAGTTGGACGCTGCTAGCGGCCGAGGCTTCGCGCCAAATCAGTTGGATTGGGATTATTTCCCAGCCCGCAGATTGGCATGACCTTAAAGCAATTATCGCCGATTTGCAGCTGAGTAAACCTGTGGAATTAATTAAAGGTGGTTCGACTCGCCAACAATCGGTTTACAATGGCTTGCAAGCACTGCCAGCTGATGCGACCCACGTCCTGATTCACGACGGAGCAAGATGCCTTGTCACGCCGGAATTGCTTGACAGATGTGCCTTAGCTATTCACCATTGCTCGGGTTTGATTGCTGCTGTGCCTGTTAAAGATACCATTAAAGTTGTGGGCGAAGACGGCATAATTCAACAGACACCGGATCGCCGTCAACTGTGGGCAGCACAAACTCCCCAAGGCTTTAATGTTCAGTTACTCAAATATTGCCATAGCGAAGGAGTGCGTCAAGGATGGGAAGTTACCGATGATGCTGCTTTGTTTGAAAAGTGTGGCTATCAAGTACAAATTGTTGAAGGAGAAGAAACAAATTTAAAAGTAACCACTCCTCAAGATTTAGCTATTGCGGAGTATATCCTCAAGACAAGGTTTGGTGAACTTTAAAATAGCAGTCTGCTGTTGCTTTCAAAAGCCTCCTCTGAGCTGAAGAAAAGCCCTTGGAAAAATCTCCTAACTCTTCTCTACTAACTCTTGATTTTTGTGTATATTTATGCTGTGAGGAGGCTGACATTTGTGATTCGTCATTTGTTCTACCCAGTGAAAGTCGTCTTCATTAGGACTGATGACTGATGAATACAGCAACAAAGATAGAGGCGATTCTTTATTTGAAAGGCAAACCGTTATCCATCAGCGAAATTGCGGAGTATGCAGAGTGCGATCGCACTACCGTTGAAGAGGGAATTATCGAATTGATAGATGAGTATGCTCGCCGCAACAGCGCTTTGGAAGTGGTAGAAACTCCTGATGGTTACAGCCTGCAACTCCGGTCTGACTTTCAGGACTTAGTGCAAACTCTTATCCCCCTAGAATTAGGTTTGGGAGCTTTGCGGACTTTGGCCGCGATCGCTCTTTACGGACCGATGCTACAAAGCGAACTAATAAACCTGCGTGGTTCTGGAGCGTATCAACACGTTCAAGAACTGGTTGAGCTTGGTTTTGTCAAGAAACGTCGAAATAGTGACTCCCGTTCTTATTCACTGCAAGTCACACCCAAATTTCATCAATATTTTCAAATCGAGGAACTTCCCACCCCCTTTTCAAGCAACCAGCAACAACTAGAACTCAAACTGCAATCGGCTTCACAACCAAAATAACTGCTGCTTAGTTTAATTGCATGCCTGCTGGTGGCTGAGGAAATATGTCTCAACCTTATACTATGGTTTAGAGTAGAATTAGCAACTCAGCTAAACTAAATTGCCAATGGTGTTTGATCCTAATTTTTTGAATGACAACTTCGAGGAACACCCCCATCCCCATCTGAGTGACAACTTTGAGGAAAACCCCAATCAGTTACTCAAGTATTTGCAGCATCAACCTCCAGAAGTTTTAGCCAGCGTCGCTCAGTCTGTCAGCCCCGAAATCAAGCAAATTATTTCCCAAAACGTCCAAGGGCTGGTCGGGATGCTTCCCACGGAAAATTTTAATGTTCAAATTACTACTGATCGGGATAACCTTGCCGGACTGCTGGCATCGGCCATGATGACGGGGTATTTCCTACGCCAGATGGAACAACGGATGCAGTTAGATCGTTTGGCAAACAATCACTAATTCCCAGAGACTGCGGACTGCTGGCAGAAACAGTGTGGCAAAGCCTACCGCCAGCTTGTTAACTACTTTTGGGGATAAGCTCCCGACTGTACCTGAAATAGGTGGTTTTTTCCGTCCCGCTCAATTTCAACTCGGAGGATGTCTCCCACATGGCTAGACTCCACCAACTTCTGAACCTGGGCTGCTGTTTTGACTGGTTTGCCGTTAATTTTAGAAATTACATCTCCAGGACGCAGCCCTGCCTTTTGTGCTGGTGATTTTTCCATAACTGCTTTGATGGCAATACCGGTATTTTGTTTGATGTTGAGGTTGTTTTGTTGATTGATTTCGGTTTTGTTGCTAGGAGAAAGGTCTACCATCTCGATTCCTATAAAAGGATGTTCTGCACGACCTTTAGTAAAAAGTTCTTTGGCAATGCGAGCAGCAGTTTCAATGGGAATAGCAAAACCTAATCCCTGCGCATCAGTACGAATTGCCGTATTAACGCCAATTACTTCTCCTTGAGCATTTAACAAAGGTCCGCCAGAATTACCAGGATTGATGGCGGCGTCAGTTTGAATAAAGCTGACTCGTTTATCTGGTACGCCCACCTGGGCGCTTGTACGATCGGTAGCACTGATAATACCGATGGTCACGGTGTTGTCCAAACCAAGGGGATTGCCAATGGCGATCGCCCACTCCCCCGGTATCAAATTTTGTGAATTTCCAAGTTTGACCGTAGGTAAAGCTTTGGCAGGAATTTTTACTGCTGCAACATCGGTCATGGGATCGACTCCCAAAACCTTTCCTGCAAAAGTCCGACCATCTTTGAGAGTAACCTGCACCGTATCTGCATTTGCTACTACGTGAGCATTAGTAAGAATTTCTCCATCGGCGCTCAAAATAAATCCAGAACCAGTACCGCGCTCGATTTTCTGTTGGGGAAACGGTTGTTCGTTTTCTCCAAAAAATCGCCGCAAAAAAGGATTTTTGAAAGCCTCTAAGAAAGGATTTGCTACTCTGCGCGTGGCGTTAATTCTTACTACTGCCGGTCCAGTTCTTTGAACAGCTGTGGCAATAAAGTTAACGTTATTACCTGGAACTGCAGGAAGAATACTACCTCCGATTGCATTTGGCTCCACTGTATTTGAGGGCGAATTAGTTGTTATATTTCTTAATTCCTGAAAGGCAGGCTTTTGTGTCAGGAGATAAGTACTGGCTAACAACACTGCACTACCGCCAAACACGCCACCGCTTACCACTAAGGAAAAATACACTGCCAGTTGTTTCCAAGATAACTTCATAATCATCACACCAAGGACAGCAATGCAGTTGCTAATTTCTAAGTGTAATCAAGCTCGAGATGAGTGAATAGATTAATTTGATAGAAAATGCGATAAGATCTTATATCTCTAATTGGAACTAGAAAGCGGAGATTGCAATCAAAAATTGAGAAGAATATTAAAGAAATCGCCTGAGACACAGACGAATTGTCTGCAGTTACCAGTTCCCTAAAAAAATTATTTTTGCCGCACGGACCATTCATGATTGTTCGCGATCGCCTACCTGCTGCATATAGCTTGATTGCTGCTACCCTCGGATTGGTATTAGCATACCCCCATCCTTCCCCAGCACAGGCACCATCAGGTAAAATTTGTCCGACTCCAGCTTTGGAACGCTTCCAACGCTACAAAGTAGGTCGCGCTGAAAGCATCGAAAGTATTGCCCGGCGCTACAATCTTCTTCCAGAAACAATTATTGCCATCAATCCGACATTGAAAAACCAAAAGGTTGTCGTCGGTAGAGAAATTCTCCTTCCCCCCTACGATGGTATTGTTATAGAAGTGCCTAAGGGAAAAACTTGGCAGCAACTAGCAGAAACCTACCAAGTTCGCGCCGATACGCTGTTTGAATTGAATGGCTGTCAATCACCTGGCAAATATGCGTTTATCCCGCTGCCAAATAAACTCTCAAGTCGTGCTACCATCCCTGCTTTTGCAGTACCTACAGCTGCCAAACCTGCAAACATAGCTGGGTATCCTTTACCAACAGTGGCACAAATAGGTTTTCCCTATGGCTGGCAAATTAATCCCAAAAGCGGTGAGGTTTTCTTTCACAGCGGTATAGATTTGTTAGCAGCCAAAGGAACACCCGTCAAAGCGATCGCTCCAGGCGTAGTAGTTTTTGCTGGTGAGCAAGGAACCTACGGTAACTTGGTAATTATTAACCATGACGGTGGATTACAAAGCCGTTACGCCCAACTTGACACTATCAAAGTCAAAGTTGGTCAGCAAGTCAAACAGGGAGATTTGCTGGGAACTGTCGGTACAAGCGGACAACCAACTATCGATCAACCCCACCTGCATTTTGAAGTTCGTTCCAGCTCTTTCTTGGGTTGGGTAGCAAAAGACCCCAGGGCATATTTGAAGCGATAAAGTTGCTGTATTTCTAGCCTCTTTTAATTTCAATAATTAACTAGCCTTCTATCTCAAACAAGATGAAGGCAAATTTTTATTTGACTCGGTTATCAAAAAGCACGGATAAATTAAGCTCCCAGACAGATTTTACCCAAATCCTTTCTTGCCCAGCTAAAAGACTGCATAAAAAATGCCAGACAAACATACTTAAAAAACAAGCAAAGGGTTAATAACCCAAACCCAAAAAACTACATTAAGGTCTGAAAATTATGAAATTCACATCTGTTTCTAGTCGTTTATTGCTGAGTTTATTCGTTGCTGCTCCTGCAGTTGCTATCTCAACCTTGAATGGCGTCAATGCACAATCTATTTTTCAACCTATCTCAAAACCTTCTTTCCAACTCAGCCAACTTCGTGGAAAAGCACCTGGCGTTGATAAAGTAATTGCTCGAGCAAAAAGCGATCCGGTTTTTTACAAAGCATTAATTTCTAATCCGGAAAGAGCTTTGGCAGATGTTAACGATCTCGATCCTGCCACTAAGTCTTCACTTGCTAAACTAATTTCTCAGGAAGCTTCTTCAGGCAGGATTAATGAAGCTGCTAGTGGTTGTGTTTGTACAGGTTGCTGCATCACCCGAATTGGTAAATCTCACAATTACACCATCGATCCCGCGCGCCCTGGTTTAAATCCTGCTCGCCCAGGACTTATTGTTAAACCTCAAAATCAATTGCGTTAGTTAATCATACTTGGTTTTGGGAGAATGGACGTTTTAGTGTTCTATCATTCAGATGCAAGCGGTGTAGATTAATTTCACACTTATATTCACATCTAGCACTAATCCTGAAAACGCCTGGAATTAAACTTCCAGGCAGACTGCAAAGCTTGCTTCGCCTTCTCGAATAGATTTTGGCAGAAAAGCTAATGTAAATATTATTTCGACTGTCAATTCCAATTCATGTACGCAAAGAAATTTTCAGAATCAGAAAAAGTTATTCAAGATTATCACTTGCTTTTAAGTCAATTAGGAATAAATTTTAGAATGGAAGAGCCATGGTTGATTGTAGGCGAAACAAAGAAAGTCCAAGGCTGGAAATTACATCTATCATCTATTCCTGTCGAAGCAGCAAACTTAATTTTAGTTGTTGCTCCTGTGTTAAAGCAGCAAAAAATAACTTTTAAATTAGCTAAAAACCAAATTGTCTTAACTCAATTAAATGCAGGATATTTAGGTCAAACTCAAGTAGGAAAATTTATAACTATTTATCCCGAATCAGACTTTCAAGCCAGGCACATTGCCGAGATATTAGTGAAATTAACACAAGGCTTTTCGGGACCTGTTATTTCCACAGATTTGCGTCTTGGCGATATTGTCTACACTAGATATGGTGGATTTAAATCAATTTTACTTTCAGACCGTTTAGGATTAACTTATCCGTCAATATATGGATTAGATGGTTCACTACAACCTGATAATTATACTGTACCTTTTCAAGCTCCAGCAGGTATTTTTAATCCTTTTGAGGATTTTCCTATCGCTATCAATCAAGATTCTAAGTTAGTTTTTTCGCCAGCATCTCAATCAGTTATATTTGGTCCTGGCTATTTATTTTTAGAATTAGTCAAGCAACATCCCAAAGGAGCCGTTTTGCGTGTCCTTGATGTTAGAAGTCAAGAGCAAATTAGTGTAAAAATTCTCAAACAAGGGCGAAAGCATTGCGTTTCCGATCAATATGGACGTGATATAAGAACGCGTTTAAAGCATCAAGAATTTCTGCACAATCGTTTATGGGGTTTAGTGCCAATTCCGAAAGTCGATTCTTATTTTGAAGTAGATGGTGATGGATACCTGCCTTTGGAATATATTGAAGGTCAAAGTCTGGAATCATTTATTGCTCATCTCTTCTGCAATCGTTCCTGGAATAGTCTTTCCACACTAGAAAAAATTAAATTATTTTCCTGTCTAGAAAAATTAATTATTGCTGTGGAGCAGTTGCATGCTGCTGGCTATGTACATCGAGACTTAACTACAGGCAATGTTTGGATTGGTGCAGACGAACAAGTTTATTTATTAGATTTGGAATTAACTCATGCTGTAGATGATATTTCTCCTGCTTTTGTAGTGGGGACTCCAGGCTTTATGTCTCCTCAGCAGGAATCTTTGATGTCACCAGCTTTTACTGATGATATATACGCACTGGGATGTGTGATGATTACCTTGTTAACGGGACTTCCTCCCCATCTATTTTTATTTATAGGAGAAGGACAAATAGCTAGTCGTTTATTAGAATTAGTCAATAGCAATTTGAAAGAATTAATTGAGATTATTGCTGGGTGCGTAAAATTAAATCCCCAAGAAAGACCAGATTTATCAATTATTAAAGCGGCATTAAAAAATAGTAAATCAGACTTACTATGCCAGAGAGAAATTATTAGTAATTTTCCGAAAGGACAATTTCTACACAATTTGATATTAAAAGGACAACAAGGTTTACTGGATGATGCGATCGCCGAACCAAAAACGGGTTTGTGGCTCTCGTCTTGCGTGAGCAATGCATCTCATTCAGATATCAACGCTTCGCAGTTCTACGAACTTCGCCGCAGTACAAATATTGGTGTGGCTGGAGTAGTTTATTTATTAAGCCGATTGGCTCGATTTGACTGTGCGACAGCAGCTACTCGTTTTCGCATTCAAACTGCAGTACAGTGGCTCCTTGTTAATGACGAAGCACCGGATAAACAATTACCTGGCTTGCATTTTGGTGAAGCCGGTGTAGCTGTGGCTTTAGCAGAAGCGATCGCTAGCGGAGCAATCGAACGCAATCCTCAGATAGATACTTTTTTGTTCCAAGCTCTTGCCGGAAAACTCGATTGGCACGACATTACTCACGGAGCTGCTGGACAGGGAATAGCTATTCTTTATTGCAGCGATCGCCTGCAAGAGTCTGCTTTTCTCCAGCTTGCGCATCGCTGTGCTGATTATTTGATTGAAACCCAAAAACAAGATGGTTCTTGGCAAGTGCCACCTGGTGTAGATAATATGTCTGGGCAAACATTGACTGGCTTTGCCCACGGTGTTAGCGGAATTGTTTATTTCCTGGCAGAATATGCTCGCAGATTTGGCAGTCAACCAGCCGAACAAGCATGGCAAGCTGGCGCGAATTGGTTGTTTGAACAAGCAATCCTAACTCCTGACGAACAAGCTTTGGAATGGTATTACAGCGATGTTCGGCAAGAAATATGGCAGTGGTGGTGTCACGGCTCGCCGGGAATTGCTTTAACTTTTTTAAGGCTGTACGAATTAACGCAAAATGAAACCTACGCTCAGATTGCCACCCACGCACTGCAAACTCATCCTATTGATATTAGATATCGAAATTTAAGTCCATGTCATGGATTAAGCGGATTAGGAGAAATTTATTTAGAAGCTGCCAGAGTGCTTGGTGACGAGAATTGGCTCGAACGTGCCAATAATATTGCTCATACTTTATTCAATCTCCGCAAAGAAACAAGTACAGGTTCGGTAACTTGGTTAGTAGAAAATTTCCATCAACCAACAGCAGATTTGATGGTTGGAGTTAGTGGTATTATTCATTTCTTTTTACGACTTTATTTCCAAGAAGAAAATATTAGTTTTCCTCTTTTACTAGATTCTTTGTAAAAGGTCTTCCGTAAATTTTAGTTGCTGTAGGTGTTAAGCATTAAATCCATGTCGTCTAATTCATAGGAATTGCTAATTCTTGAAACTTTCCAAAGTTATCAACAAGGTTGCCAAAAACGAGTCACTATTCCTCCGAAAAGTCCTGGTGAGCATATAGATGAGTTATTGTATTTCTTTTTGGAAATGCAAATGGAAAATTCTTTATCAAGTAACGAGCGCCTACTTTGACAGGATTGATTGCTACTCGCTGTAGGGGATTGAGGCGTGGTGTCTAAAGTTTATATTTAAAGTACTTCTTAGTTTCCTTGGTCCGTAACTTTAATTAACAACAGGGATAGAATTTACGATATAGGGATATTTAATACTTTACCTAACAATCGCGATGAATCGCTCACGACTTGCGCCATCGCGAGAAATCATTCATGACAAGCGGCGATCGCAGCTTCTTGTGTCCCTTCTCAAAGCCTTTTTTCAATTCTTTTTTTCCAAAAGCGCACCAACTGTGGCAATCTGGGAAACAGAATATTTTTAAACCTGATATTTTCGCTACAGTAATTTGACCTTAAAGCTCATGCAAACTCTGCCAACATCCGCAACACCCAATACGGGGTCTGGTCAATCTACTTTTGACACAACAATCAAACGACGCAAAACTCGTCCTGTCAAAGTCGGGAATGTCACCATTGGTGGAGGTTATCCCGTGGTAGTGCAGTCGATGATTAACGAAGACACCCTTGATATTGATGGCTCTGTAGCTGCAATTCGTCGCCTGCATGAAATTGGTTGCGAAATTGTTCGCGTTACGGTGCCTAGCATGGCTCATGCCAAAGCTTTAGCAGAAATTAAACAAAAATTAATCAAAACTTATCAAGATGTGCCAATTGTAGCTGATGTTCATCACAATGGCATGAAAATAGCCTTAGAGGTTGCCAAGCATATAGAAAAAGTACGGATAAATCCGGGATTGTATGTATTTGAAAAACCCAATCCCAACAGAACCGAATATACCCAAGCGGAGTTTGAAGAAATTGGGGAAAAGATTCGCGAAACCTTGGAGCCTTTGGTGATTTCTTTGCGAGAGCAAGGTAAAGCCATGCGTATTGGAGTAAATCATGGTTCCCTAGCCGAAAGAATGTTGTTCACCTACGGCGACACTCCAGAAGGAATGGTGCAATCTGCCTTGGAGTTTATTCGAATTTGTGAATCTTTAGACTTTCGCAACCTAGTGATTTCAATGAAAGCCTCGCGCGTACCCGTGATGCTGGCTGCCTACCGCTTGATGGTAAAGCGAATGGACGAGTTGGGTATGGATTATCCACTACATTTAGGTGTAACGGAAGCTGGTGATGGAGAATACGGACGAATCAAATCTACTGCGGGTATTGCCACCTTGCTAGCTGACGGTATTGGCGATACAATTCGAGTGTCCCTAACTGAACCTCCAGAAAAAGAAATACCTGTCTGCTATAGTATTCTGCAAGCCTTGGGATTGCGGAAGACTATGGTAGAGTACATCGCGTGTCCCTCCTGCGGGCGCACTTTGTTTAATCTGGAAGAAGTGCTGCACAAAGTCCGGGAAGCTACCAAGCACTTAACTGGACTGGACATAGCAGTAATGGGTTGCATTGTCAACGGTCCTGGAGAAATGGCGGATGCCGACTATGGTTATGTAGGCAAGACCCCCGGTTATATTTCTCTGTATCGTGGCAGAGAAGAAATTAAAAAAGTTCCTGAAGATAAAGGTGTCGAGGAGTTAATTAACCTAATCAAGGCAGACGGACGTTGGATAGATCCTTAAAATTTCTGTAAACGTTTGTATAGGTGGTTACCATAGTTGCCGGACATCCAGGCATTTTTATGGAAATAACAAAATAAAATATGCTCGGTCTTTACAGTGGTAGCCTGTGTTAGATTGAGCATATTAATATACATTATTTGTCCCTCTGGCACAGCTATCATCATGGCGATTGCAAGAAAGACCATAAGTACTGGGCTGACTTTAGGTGCTACGGTTGTAGCGTTATCTACAATCGCGGTTACCAGTCTAGGTATTCACTCGCGAGGACAGGCTTTATTCGAAGAAAGTCCTAAAGAATTAGTAGATGAAGTTTGGCAAATTATTAACCGCCAATACGTAGACGGCACCTTTAATCAGGTGGATTGGCAAGCTGTTCGTCGCGAGTACTTGAACAAGTCCTACAGCAGCAAGCAAGAAGCTTATAAAGCTATCCGAGAAATGCTTAAAAAGCTTGACGATCCCTATACCCGATTCATGGATCCAGAGGAGTTCAAGAATATGCAAGTGGACACCTCTGGCGAACTAACGGGTATTGGTATTCAAATTGGTCTGGATGAGAAAACCAAAAGGCTGATCGTCATTGCTCCCATTGATGACACGCCTGCATCCAAGGCTGGCATTCTGGCAAAAGACATTATTATCAAAATCAATGGTAAAAGCACAGAGGGGATGGATACCAATCAGGCGGTGGCCCTGATAAGAGGCGAGCCAGGAACTCAGGTAAGGCTGACAATTTTGCGCAACAATCAGCAAAAAGAATTTACAATTACGCGAGCGCGAATTGAAATTCATCCTGTAGAATATTCGCTCAAGCAGACCCCTGTAGGCAATATTGGCTACATTCGCCTCAAACAATTTAGTGCTAATGCGGCTAAAGAAGTGCGAGACGCGATCAAGAATTTAGAAAGCAAACAAGTAACTGGATATATTCTAGATTTGCGAAGCAATCCCGGGGGCTTGTTATTCTCCAGTGTGGAAATAGCTAGGATGTGGATGGATAAAGGTGTAATCGTGTCCACAATTGACCGCAAAGGAGAGGTAGAAAAAGAAGTTGCCAATGGAAGGGCCTTAACAAATAAGCCTCTGGTGATACTGGTAGATAAGGGAAGCGCCAGTGCTAGTGAAATTCTCTCTGGAGCTTTGCAGGACAACAAGCGTGCTGTTTTGGTAGGTAGCAAGACGTTTGGTAAGGGTCTGGTACAATCAGTGCGTCCCTTGAACGATGGTTCGGGATTGGCAGTGACTATTGCTAAATACCATACTCCCAGTGGTAAGGATATTAACAAGCACGGTATTACTCCAGACGTAACTGTGGAATTAAACGACAAGCAGCGGCAACAGCTGTGGCTGCAGGAGCGAGATAAAATCGGAACCTTGGCAGATCCCCAATTTGCTAAAGCTGTGGAAGTGCTAGGTAAGGAAATCGCTTCTAGAAATACAAAGGCTGAAAATTAATTGCCAACTATGATTAAAAATTATAGGGGTTGACACTTACCTGCCCGGATCAAGCCGACACGACGAGCGATCGCTTGTTGCTGTGAATCAAAGGGACCCCACTTTTCTACGATCTTTGAATTTTCATCCCCAGTCGCTTCCTCACTGGGGATAATTTCACAATTTCCCGCGGGACGCTTGACAATATACCAAGTTTGTGGGCTAGCCATAATTGCGAATTAAAAATTTGGTACAAACAAAATTTTAAGGCTTTGCGGTTGCTGTCTCTGCCGGGATAAAAACTGGTACTCCTGCTGCCTTTTCAACACCAAGGACAATGATTTTGGAGTTGGGAGATTGGGCTAGTTTCTCCATTGCTTCTGTGGCCCGCAATTGCAGCACAGAGTTGGTAAGTCCTTTGGAGATAATCTTTTGCGAGTCGGCAATACCTTTAGCTTCTATAAGCTTGCGTTGTGCTTCTTGACGTTCTTTTTCGAGGATAAACTTCATTTTTTGACTTTCTTGCTCTGCCTTGAGCTTTTCTTGTATCTCTGCTTGCAGGCTATCTGGCATTTTAACATTTCTTAACAGTACTTCTTCCACAATCAAACCCAAGGGAAGTAGCTGTTGGGTGATCTGTTGGTCGAGTTGCTGAGCTATTTCTTGACGCTTTCGAGAATAAATAGCTTCTGCCGGGTATTTTGCTGTTGTAGCGCGTACGGTGGAACGGAATCGAGAAATAACCAATTGTTCCTGGTCTTGGCCGATATTTTGATAGACCGTTGCTGCTTTTTGGGGGTCAAGCTTGTACTGCAGGCTAACATCTATATTTAGGCTTAATCCTTCCCGTGATGTGGTGTCTATATTTTCTTTTATATCTTTAAGCCTTGTCGAAAATAGAAGAACGTCAGCAAAAGGATTAATTAGATGAACACCTGGGTTAAGAATGCGATCGCTAACCCGACCCAACAAGTCGATGACTCCGACATTCCCCGAAGGTACAATTACCAAAATTTTGCCTGTGCAATTAAGCAAAGCGATCGCACCTATGAATATAGTAATTCCCCGAATTGTCCAGCGGCTACGTTTACCGGAAATTTTACTGGAATTAAGATAGATAAAAATTGCAAGCAAGCTAGTTAGCAGCGAGAATATGAAATTCATAATATTCGCTTTAGCATTAGATGTCTGGAATACTTAAATACTACAGTATCATTTATTTTGGCTTGCTAAGTAATTTTTCTGCTTTGATAAATACAATTAGGCTTTTTCCTTCATTAAACTGGCTAAAACGGTCTTGAACCTAAAAAGAGCGATTGACATTATTTCTATGCTTGCCTAACGAATCTCGGGTGTTAATAGATTTTTTACGTAATTTTTCCAAGTAAAATTTCCTCAACTAACTCAACTACAAGCAATCTAATTTTTCTAGTAGAAATTACTCTTGACAAATCGACAATACTCAAATTTTCAAACACACTAGTATTAAGATTTTGTATGAATTCCAAATAATTACTTAAGAAATAAATAAATTTTAAAGAATCAGCAAAAAGAAATTTTAAATATAGACAATATCTTTCATACTGGGATATCAATTATGTTGATTAAGCTTTACCAGCTCGAGCTTCCTAATTTTGCAGTGACAATTTTGTAAGCAAATTATATGATTAAAAAATGTCTCCCAGGACTCATTTTTACCGCTACTACTGTATTTACTGGACCATTTTGGCAAATCAACTCTGCATCTGCAGGAACTTTGACGTGGGATAATTCATGGCAACAACCACAAATACAGCACAAAGAAACGACCGGTTTTGATGACACTTTTTTCCAACAATACGTGCAAGCAGAAAGAGTTGCTTTACCAAACAGCCAACAGCTGGAATTAGATCCCAGCAAGTTATTTTTAAAATACTCCCACAATGTCAGCGTTTATTTTATTAATGAGGGGGCAGAGTATAGAAGTCAGTTGGCTTATACGGCAACTGGAGCGACAAATCAGTCTGGATTAGTATTTAATGATATTTCTTGTCACGGTCCTGGGTGTGTGGGAGACTGGGGCGGTGAGGCACTAAAATTAGGTGATGGAGTCAACCTAGGCAATTTTGCAGCAGGTACCCAATTAGACTTTTGGTTGAGAGCTGATGGCTTGAATTTAGGTGATTCTGCTAATATTTACGGTTCTCAAGCTTCTTTCAACCCCGACGGATTGCAACACATGGTTGCTTACGCTGTCGGAAATTACATTTTGATAGGTTTTGAAGATTTATACGGTCCTTTAGGAGCGAAAGGGATAGATCCCAAAACTGGAAAGACCAACGAAGATTCCGATCGCGACTTTAACGATGTTATTTTTGTTGTGGACGTTGGTGCAGATAATGTCAAAGCCTTAGCCTCGGTTCCCGAACCTACAACTACCTTATCCGTGTTGGGGGTAGGAATCTTAGGAATGCTCAAATGGCGGCGTCGTCAAAACAAAGCAGAAAAGTTATTGTAACTGCAGATTGTGCTCCCGTGGGGGGAGCCGCTAGTTACAATAAGGCCATGTCCCAAAAAACACCCTCAAATCAGTTGGCTTCTTCTTCTGGTGCAGCGCGTCCCACGTTCATTTTAATAGATGGACACTCTTTGGCATTTCGTTCTTACTACGCCTTTGCTAAAGGACGAGATGGCGGACTGCGAACCAAGACAGGGATTCCTACAAGTGTATGTTATGGATTTTTGAAATCTCTGTTAGAGGTGATGGCGACCCAACAACCACAAGCAATAGCAGTGGCTTTTGATTTGGGTTTGCCAACTTTTCGCCACGAAGCTGACGATACCTACAAGGCCGATCGCCCAGGAACGCCAGAAGATTTTATTCCCGACTTAAAAAACCTCCACGAGCTATTGGATGGATTAAACCTCAAAATTGTCACCGCGCCTGGTTATGAAGCAGATGATGTTTTGGGAACTTTAGCGCAAAAGGCATCTGCTTTGGGTTATCAAGTCAAGATTTTGACAGGCGATCGCGATTTGTTTCAGTTAGTAGATCCCGAGAAGGAAATAAGTGTTTTATATTTTACTCCGGAAGCCTTCAGGCGTTCTCCAAATACAGCAAGCATCACGGAATTTGGACTGGAACAGGTGCAAGCCAAACTGGGGGTTTTACCGTCACAGGTTGTTGATTTGAAAGCACTTTGTGGGGATAAGTCAGACAATATTCCTGGGGTGAAGGGAATAGGTGAAAAAACCGCCGTGCAATTACTTAATACCTACGGTTCTCTAGAAAAAATTTATGCTTGTTTACCGGAAATTAAAGGTGCGCTGCACAAAAAATTAGAACAAGGTCAACAAGATGCTCAAAAGTCTAAATATTTGGCGGCGATCGCCCTTGATGTTCCTCTGGAGGTTGATCTGGAAGAGTGTCGGTTAAGAGGATTTGATAGCACTGTTGTGATACCGATTTTGGAAAAATTAGAATTTAAGAGTTTTTTAAGCAAGATTAACGAGCTACAACAAAAATTTGGCGGTACGGTAACACAGGAAGCACCAACTTTAACGCCAGCAACAACTAATACCGAAGAAGACGAGCAGGATAATGACTTGTGGTTTTTTAGTGCTGCTGATACAGCAGAAGCTGAACAACAATCTCAACCTACTTCGGCAACTCAACCACGTATTATTGATACAGAAGAGCTGTTAACTGAATTAGTAAATACATTGCAGCAATTTACCGATCCGAATCTACCCGTAGCTTGGGACACTGAAACCAGCGATTTAGAACCACGGGATGCTCAGTTGGTAGGAATTGGGTGTTGTTGGGGAAGCGATCCCCAAAAAGAAGAAGTAGCTTACATTCCTGTGGGACATAAAACCGGCAAAAATTTAGATCGAGATTTTGTCCTGCAAACCCTACGCCCAATTCTAGAAAATCCTAGTTACCCGAAAGCTTTACAAAATACTAAGTTTGACCGCTTGATTTTGCGTTGCCAAGGAATTAATTTAGCAGGGGTTGTGTTTGACCCCATGCTTGCAAGCTATGTTCTCAATCCAGATAGCAGTCATAATTTGAGTGATTTAGCTCAAAAATATCTGGGTTTAACAATAAAAAATTATGCTGATTTGGTACCTAAAGGGAAAACTATTGCTGATTTAGACATTCCCACTGTAGCAGATTACTGCGGCATGGATGTTCGCGCGACCTTCCGACTGGTACCGAAATTGCGTCTGGAACTACAAAAAATTCCTGCTTTGTACAAGCTACTAGTGGAGGTAGAACAACCATTAGAAGCAGTATTAGCAGAAATGGAATATCAGGGAATTCGCATTAACACAGTTTATTTGCAAGAACTTTCCCGACAGATCGAAAAGGATTTAGCAAAATTAGAACAAAAAGTGTATGATATTGCTGGAGAAAAATTCAACTTAGGTTCTCCTAAGCAATTGAGTCAAATATTGTTTGAAAAATTAAAGTTAAGTACGAAACATTCTCGGAAAATTCAAACGGGATATTCCACAGACGCAGCTACACTAGAAAAATTAAGAGAAGTGGATACAACTGGTATTATTGATGCCATTATTGAGTATCGCACTTTGGCAAAATTAAAATCTACTTATGTCGATACTTTACCATCTTTAGTACGTTCGGATACCCAAAGAATCCATACAGATTTTAATCAAACAGCTACATCTACTGGTAGGCTATCTTCTTCGCATCCAAATTTGCAAAATATCCCGATTCGTACTGCTTTTAGCCGTCAGATTCGCAAAGCGTTCATACCAGAACCAGGCTGGTTGATGGTAGCTGCTGATTATTCACAAATTGAGTTAAGAATATTAGCTCATTTGAGTCAAGAACCTGTATTAATTGAAGCTTATCAAGCCAATGAAGATATTCATACGGTAACTGCACGATTGATGTTTGAAAAAGAAGATATCACACCAGAGGAACGCCGGGTGGCAAAAACTATCAATTTTGGTGTAATTTATGGCATGGGTTCGCTAAAATTTTCCCGTTCTACTGGTGTTGATAAAGCACTGGCTAATGAGTTTATAAAGCGATTTAACAAACGCTATCCGAAAGTTTTTGAATATTTAGAAGGCTTAAAAAAACAAGCGATCGCTCAAGGTTATGTGGAAACAATCCTCGGTCGCCGTCGTTATTTCGATTTTACCAGCGATAGCCTACGCCATTTCAAGGGCAAAAATCCAGAAGATATCGATCTTGGGAAATTAAAAAATTTGAGTGCTTACGACGCAGGTTTGTTGCGTTCTGCTGCCAATGCCCCAATTCAAGGTTCCAGTGCTGATATTATCAAAATTGCCATGCTCGAACTGCATAAAATTCTGCAAAATTACCAAGCACGGTTATTATTACAAGTTCACGACGAGCTGGTGTTTGAAGTCCCTCCTAGCGAATGGGAAGAATTACAACCACAAATTAAATCAGTGATGGAAAACGCAGTCCAGCTGCGCGTACCTTTAGTGGTCGACGTGCGTGCAGGTGAAAACTGGATGGAGACAAAGTAAAACGAAAATTACAACCGAGTTTGCAGTTGAGAATCAACTTGGTGTAAGTTGCTATGAGAATTGGAAGACTGCAGCAATTCGTTAGTAGTTGCTTGTTTGATTTTCCCAACCACAGGTTGAGCTTCGGTTTGCAGACGTTGCTTTTGAGCATACTCAACTAACTTAGTTTGAGCATTTGCATACACCGCCGTATTTTTGGGAATTTGTTGCAGAAATGCGATCGCCACAGCAAAATTCCCTGCTGCAGCGTAATTATAAGCTTGTTGCAAGCAGTAAATGGCTCGAACTTGTTTTTTGTAGCTATACTCAGCTATCTTTTGTTTGACGGAGGTTTTTTGGGCAGATAATTGAGGAATGCGGTGCAGGTACGTTAAAGCTGTATCAAAATCTTTAACCGCTGCTTTTTCATAAGCTTTTGTTAACAATTGTTGAGCTTGAACCTCGATTTTAGCTTTTGCTTGCTCAACTATTTTGAGTATTTTTGCCTGCCAATATAAATTGTCGGGAACTTGGGAAGCAAGATGCAGTACCTCTGACCACCGACCTTCATGCAAAGCTTTTTCTGCTGTTAAATATTTTTCCGCAGCAGTTTGCCATTGATTTTGCCATTGTTCAATGGAAGCTTGAGCTTCGGGATAAACATTACTGGTTGAAGGTATCTTTTTCGCTAAGGCGATCGCTTCTTCCAAATTTCCGGCTTGATATTTTCTTGTCGCTTGCTGTAAAATCTCTGTTTCTGAACGAGCAGGAGAATTGTTAATCAAAGCATATATTCCCAAACCCATTATTAATGAATTTGCTGCCAATCCCACTTTCATTCCCATAACTAAAGGAGATGATTTGGAAGAATCCCGACGCTTGCTAACCTTGCCTGCGGTTGAATATTGTAAACAGAGGGGGGTTGGAAACTGTATGTTGGTAATTGGCAATTTTTCGTTGATATTCGCTCTCAGTGCTTGCAATACTTCAGTTGTTGACTGAAAACGATCTTTGTAATTGTGGCGGGTCATTTGACTGAGAATGTCAGCAAGACCATCACTAACTTGGATTTGCTCGCAGCGCCAAATCATCTCTTTGCTGAGGGGATCGATCTTTAATTCCAACGGAGAAAGTCCCGTTAAAGCTTGGATAGCAATCATACCCAAAGCATAGATATCGCTGTTAGGCTGTGTTTGACCAATGAATTGTTCTGGTGGAATATACCCCAATGAGGTAAAAGCCAATTGCTCGATAGCTAATACTTCTTCAGGATCGGTATCCATTGCTTGGATACAACCAAAATTGATTAGAACTAAATTACCATCTCGAGCACGCCTGATTAAATTATCTGGTTTCAGGTTGCAGTGAATTACTTTTTGAGAGTGAACAAACTCGAGTATACTTAATACATCTTGTAGCAATTCTATAACTTCGCTTTCACTCCAAAGACAACCCAAGTGTTGATAAGGGGGTAATTCTGCAGTCAGCGCGTGTCCCTCGATAAACTCTTGTATCAAGTAAAACCGCCCATCTTCTTCAAAATGGGTAATTAACTTGGGAATTCGCTCGTGCTGTCCTAGACGCTTGAGCGTCTCAATTTCAGTGAGAAAATTTAGTCTCTGCGTTTCCAGGTAGCTAGGTTCAAAGGTAGAAAAGTTTACCTCTCTGACAACATACTTCAATTGCCCCGGTCTTTCGATATCTATAGCAACATACGTTTGCTCAAACACGCCCGCACCTAAATTTTGGACAATTTGGTAACGTCCTTGCAGAACTTTACTGCTTGTGTGGTGAGTCATAAGCTAGTTACTTGCATACTCTTTAATCTAATTTTTCCGATACTACCCTTTATTTCCGGAATACTTCCTTAATAAGTAGTAGAAAGTATTTTTTGCTTTCAAGACACAGAAGACAGAAGATACAAGCTAGAAGCAGCATTCACTTTTCGAGTCAGTTAGCTGTGAGTTAGGGAAAACAAATTTGTAGCGAGCACTTCAGCGGTTGTTTGTAGTCAGCACTAAGGGTGCAGATATTAATTTACTTAACTTACCTAGTAGCTGCTAATAGTTGCAATAGCACCCTTTTCGGTTTTTAGCAAGATCGCCAGTTAAAATCTACAGCTTTCAAGGTCTTCAGACTTTTTGTTTGTATTTATGTTGACTCTGTGATACCCGTGATGTTCAACCCTTGATACAGCTTATTGACTCTTAGCGTCTTCAAACATCCACCCGTTGTAATTTCCCAAACTTTAATCTTTTCATCCTGACTGCAACTAACCAGATTTTTGCTATCGGAACTAAAAGCAATAGACAGCACCCCGTTTGTGTAACTGTGCTCACAGCGCGATCGCTACCACCACTGGCTTTTCTTCGGATGAAAATGGACTTTCCGCAATTTGGGAATTATCATCTTTGCGGAAATATGCTCATCGTACAGATGTAGCTAGCCGAAGTAAAGTTGGACTTTTATTTAGTATCCTACATAATAGACTTGTATTATTAGCGCTGACATCAGCCTTTTTTGGGCAGCTGCTAATCTTGGTTCTTATGCTTTTGTTTATACAATTTTACAGTCACGCTATCAACTTTCTAATCAATGTTTTGGGGTTGGTAGTAACAATTGTCGGAATAGCAGTTTGGTGGAATCTTTAGTAGGAAGTAGATTAGCCGAGCGCTGGATAACTAAAAAACACCAACAATTACTAGGGTTTTGGTCTTTTATTGTGAGAACAGCTGTATTTGGATTTGTTACAGTTCCCCAATTTTTTGTTAGTAGTGCTCCACTTGAGTGGAGCTAATTCAGCGGAGCTTGGAACCGCGTGCAGATTTTTCTTCGTCGACTTCAAGCAAGAGCTACTTCTTGTACAGGGTAGAAATCTTAAGTTTCACCCCAGATAAAATTTGACTAAAATAGCTCGCTGGCAATTTGGAAGTCAATTATGCTGCTTGAGATGTTTTTCGCTGTTTGCGCTTGAGCCATATCCCTATAGTACCAGCAACAGCTGCACCACCAAGGGTGAGGGGTTCGGGTACAACTTCGCTTTTACCGGAAGCAACGGCAATACTCCCAAAAGAACCGCTAAACTCGTTGTAATCTAAGATTCCACCTTGGATATTACCCTCTCCTTTAAATCCTGGTGGAAAAATGACAGAAAAGGCTGAAATCGACAAAGGAGTATAATTTGCTTGCGCGAAGCGAAGTATGTTTGTTTGTATGAAAGCAAAGTTGTTAGGAATGGATTGAGAAAATTTTTTCACAAAGTTGTTGGAAGAGTCAAATAAACTCACTTCCCAGTTTTGTAAAAATACTCCCCTACCGTTATCGGGTAGTTGATCCGTATCCACTTCATAACTTCCTTTAAAGGAACCTCCTTGCAAAAGTGCAGGTAGTCCAACTGAACCTGTCACAGCCTTGGAAGCAAACTGCCCGGAGATGTTGTACGATTTTATGTTGGCAGCATCTGCGGGAGCGGTGACCGCAGCACTAAGCATAGCAGTACCAAGGGCTGTAGTGGCAGCAATCTGAGATATTTTTTTTCGGAATGTTGGGCTGAGCATGAGTTTGGTTTTTCCAACAGTCAAGTACAAAAATTGAGAAGATCTTCAGCAAAAGTCTGTAGGAGCTGCACTGATGCTATTTTCATCGACTAGAAATATGAATTAATAGTCGTTTTTAACTGCAGTGAGCTTTTTGCGGCAAATTTGTAGGAGTAAGCTGGTATAAAGTTTCAGGTTAGGTCTCTGTATTAGTAGCGGTGGTCTCACCGAGAAAATGTATAGAAAAAACCTAATTTATCTAGATTTTTGCTGTTTATACCTCCATTTTTCCCCGAGAATACGGATATATAGTTGTGTTTTTAACACACAATTTACAGTATTTTATAGTGACAGTATTACTGAATAATAGCAACTATACTGGTAACATTTTAATTTTATTTTTAGATTTAAGTTTCAATAGTAGCGATCGCGCCCCCAAAAATGAAAATCAGCCATTATCAATCAATTTAATTGGGGATTTTGAAGATAAAAACGGTAATAAAAAAGGTTTTTGATACTTTTTGGCTTAATTTATCGTTCCAGCTTTGTTTTGCTAGAGCTGGTACTTTTGGCTGTTGCAACTTGGCTTGATTGGTCGTAAAAGAGTTATAAAAACGTAAAGTTGTGTGAAGCAAACTCTGCTTTCTAGAAATAAAGGACCTTCGAGCAGGGGAGAGTATTTTTTGTAGGCAAAAACAAGTATACGTGTTGCTTTTTAAATATGACAAACCGTAATTTTACTGTGGCAGGAGGAGAAAATGTGTAGGTAACCTTTAGCACTATATTTATTCAATTTGAAAATTGCAAATTATGTCTTCTTTGTCAAGCGATACATTACCAGCGGAATGTACATACGAAAATAACGGTACAAAAATTAACAAACCTGAAAATTTAGCCAGACGTAAAGTATTGATTGCAGATGATGACGAGCAGAACCGACTTATACTTGCTTTTATCCTCGAGCAAGAAAACTGGGAAGTTAGGGAAGCTCAAAATGGTAGAGAAGCATTGGAAAAAGTATTGCAAGAACAGCCTGATGTATTAATTTTAGATTACAAAATGCCCGAATTAACGGGAATAGAAGTATACCAGCAGCTTCGAGCGCGGGGAATTAATTTAGCAACTATACTCATGACCGCTCACAGTTGTATAAAAGAGTTCTCTTTATCCTTGGGTATTTCTTGTTTTTTAATTAAACCATTCGAGATTCCAGAGTTATTTAATATGATTGAATTTGCCTGTACAAGTACTGCTAGTAGCTAGAGACACTCTTAATTTCTCCAGCTGCTTGAAAATATATCTGGTAAATTTTATCACTTAGACTCGCATCCAAATTGTTAGCGTCGCGAGTAGGAGATTTTTGGTTCGTTTTTTTGTTGCATTACTGTATGGTCGGCAGTTAACGAAGACTTCTACACAGCTTAAATTAAATTCTAAAATCACGATCTTAACTTGGAATTACAAGTGAAAAGCTTTATGCTTCCAATTGCATACAATCTGAACTCAGACTTCAATTGTGCAATTTAATTTGTCTGCACCCACTTGCCAAAAAGTGGGTTATTTCTTGGGGAAAATTAAAAAGTCTTCTTGTTTTGACGGAGCTAGTTAAGAATTTTGGAGGTAAAGCTCACCTTAAACGGTGAGCTAGCAAGTGAATCTACTAAGTGAATGGCATAACCAATCTAGAAAGAAAAAATAAGAAACTTATAGGGAAATTATCACAGTTAGTTGCAGTCGCCATTCCACTATTGCTTCTGTTTTCGCCAAAATTGTGGGTACTTTTGGGAGTTGCTTTGCTGACACAAAACTTGACATACCCTATTGTTCGTTGTGAAGGTACCGAGAAAGTAAGACAAAGTTGCACCAAAGTTGCGTTTGGCTTTACAATGGCAGCATATTTTGGAATGCTTAATTGTAGCAATCTTCTTCTATAATTTACGGTTTGAGCCAGTGGACAGCACCCCCACTGGTTTTCGTTCTATTTGATTTGCTGACCGAAGTGTGGGGAAAGTTGTATAATTTGCCGTAAAAGTTGTTTCTACAAACCATCACATTTGTCAAATCACTAAATTTTAGCTCTAGTAGATACCTTTACGCTCTAATTTTTGCCAGTGTTTGTTCTTTACACTGGCTTTTTTGTTTTTTCTGGGATAATGAAATCCACCCGCACCTGCAGGTGGACTAAAGAAAAGCATGATGTTAATACAAGATTATTAGCGTCTGAGGTTACGAGAGTTTGTCATTTGTGTGTTGTTGTGATGTCGCGGCAAAAAGATGTCCCAGCAAATATCACAGTAGAGGGAAAAATTTTTGCGATTACCTACGATACGTCTTCGACGATCGCAGCATTTTCACACTATTGGCACTATGTTTTCATTTAGGCTTGTTAATGTTGTGCTTAACAAACGTTGAGTTATTCCTGACACCACAACCGTTGCTCTGTTGTTGTGAAACAGCAACGGAGCATTTTGTATCGTACTATAAAGTTACCCTTTCACACCTTTTGGTAGATGCGTTTGCTTTCCAAGTTGCGTGCATGTATTGCGATAGCGAAGCTCAGTGCGTTAGCGCTGCTCGCTTTATTTTCTTGCTTTTTGTTGGGAGCGTTTTTGACAGAACATTTTAGCAATGCTGCAACGCCAGCTGCATTCACGCCCCTATCTGGCGTTTCCCTTACCCAAGGAGTACGCAAAACAGTACTGGATAATGGCTTAACGGTACTGACCAAAGAAGTTCATACCGCACCAGTAGTCAGCGTACAAGTTTGGTACCGAGTTGGTTCGCGTAACGAAGAAGCTGGAATCAACGGAATTTCCCATCAGTTAGAACATTTAATGTTTAAAGGTACAAAAGACCGTCCGGTACAGTTTGGTCGCTTGTTCAGCGCTTTGGGTAGCCAATTCAACGCCTTTACCAGCTACGACGAAACAGCTTACTTTGGAACCGCCCAGCAGGATAAATTAGAAGCACTGCTGACTTTAGAAGCCGATCGCATGGAAGGAGCTTCGATCGGAACGCAACAACTGGCAAGTGAAAAGCATGTGGTAATTTCGGAGTTGCAGGGATACGAAAATTCTCCCAGCTATCGTTTAAATCGCTCGCTCATGAAAGCTGCATTTCCCAAACATCCCTACGGGTTACCTGTGGGAGGTACAAAAGCGGATGTAGAAAAATTCACCGTCGAGCAGGTACGCAAGTATTACCAAACTTACTACAGCCCAGACAATGCCACCTTAGTAATTGTAGGAGATTTTGCCACCGAACCAGTTTTAAAATTTGTAAAAGAAACTTTTGGCAAGTTACCTCCGCGAGGCAATACAGAAAGGAAAAAACAATTAGCTGCTTCCACTTTGACTGCTAGCCCAGACAACAAGTCGCCTATTATTTTGAAACAACCAGGAAGTGCTGCACTGCTAGAAGTTGTCTATCCTTTACCAGATGTTAACCACCCCGATGTACCAGCAATTGATGTGATGGATGCAGTTTTAACAGGTGGGCGCAGTTCTCGGCTTTATCAAGCTTTGGTAGAATCTGGTCTGGCAAGTTCGGTGAGTGGTAGTCCTGCGGAACTGCTGGAAGGAGGTTGGTACGAAATCGATATCACCGCTGCTACTGGCCAAAAACTATCAACAATTGCTCGGGTACTGCAAAAGTCCCTGACGCAACTGCAACAGCAAGCGATCGCCCCGGAAGAATTAAATCGAGCCAAAACCCAACTACAAACTTCTTTTTTATTGAATAACCAAGATATTACCAGTCAGGCAACTCAGCTGGGTTACAGTCAAACTGTAGCAGGAGATTATCGCTACATAGAACGATATTTGCAGGCGATCGCCGAAGTCACCGCTGCAGATGTACAGCGAGTAGCAAAAACTTACCTCCATCCCGCCAAAGAAACGATCGGCTTTTTTGAACCAACTCAACCCAATGGCAATGTCGCAAGTTCTCATAATGGTTCTAGCCGCACTGTGGAAAACTTCAATCCTGGTAAACCTGTAGATCCAGCAGAACTTGCTAAATATTTACCCGAAGTCACATCAGCTACCACATCTCCCAATCAACCTTTACCAGAACAATTCACCCTCGAAAATGGGTTACGAGTACTACTACTAAAAGATACTAGTGTCCCTACGATCAACTTAAGCGGAGCTATCAACGCTGGAAGCGAATTTGACAGCAATCAAAAAGCTGGACTAGCAAGCTTGGTTGCTGCAAACTTAATGAATGGAACGCAAACACAAGACGCTTTGAGTCTGGCGCGAACGTTAGAAGACCGAGGAGTGAGCTTGAGCTTTAGTGCTAGCCGGGAAGGAGTTAGTATTGATGGTCAAGGACTGTCTGCCAACCTGCCCGTACTAATACAAACTTTAGCAGATGTAATGCAACATGCTACTTTTCCAGCCAAGGAGTTAGAATTAAGCCGGAAGCGAGCTTTAACTAATCTGAAAGCACAGCTAGACGATCCTGCTAGTTTGGGACGACGAATATTTCAGCAAGCTGTGTATCCTGAAAATCACCCGTTTCACAGTTTTCCTACCCCGGAAAGTTTAAAAAGTATATCTCGCCAAGATGTCCTTAATTTTTACAAACAACATTACCGACCGGATACCACAACGATCGCTTTAGTGGGAGACTTTAACCCCACTGAGGTCAAAGCATTGCTCAATCAAACTTTTGGTCAATGGAAAGCTGCAGGAAAACCACCAATTCTCAATTTACCACCAGTAGGGCTACCGCCAAAAACCCAATACTTGCATTCGACGCTCCCCGGTAAGGCTGAAGCTATTACCTATATCGGTTACAATGGTATCTCGCGCCACGACCCTCGTTTCTATGCAGCTTTGGTCCTTAACCAAGTTTTAGGTGGCGATACTTTGTCCAGTCGTTTGGGTACTGAAGTACGCGATCGCCTCGGTCTCACCTACGGAATTTACAGCAATTTTGCCGCCGGAATCGCACCAGGTCCGTTCTTGATCGAGATGCAAACTGCTCCCAAAGATGCTCAAAAAGCGATCGCCACTACTGTAGCTTTGCTAAAGCAACTACGAGAACAAGGAATAACCGCAGCGGAACTAAAGATAGCAAAACGCGCCATAGTTAACAGTTACCCTGTAGATTTAGCTAACCCCAGCAATTTAGCAAGCATAATTTTAGATAACGCCATCTCTGGTCTTTCTCCCGCAGAAATCCGAGAATTTCCTCGAAAAGTACAGTCAGTAAGCATGACTGAGGTACAACAAGTAATTCAGCAGCTAATTCATCCAGACAATCTCATTATTGTGACAGCTTCTTCCCAAGAAACTGAATTATAACCGCTGCTCAATTACAAACTGCTGTTGGATAGGGAACGACAATAACCAGAAGCAGCAGAATCTTTTTGGATATGTTCTTTAATCGTATCCAGATCGATAAAGCAGTCGGCTACATCAATCAAGCTGTCGCTGGTCATCGAACGCACGCTCACAACTTCTACCCTCACTCCTTGGTAGCTAATCGCATTCACAGCATAAGCTAAATCTCCATCTCCGCTCACCAATACGGCGGTGTCGTAGTGAGGAGCTAAATTGATCATATCTACGGCAATCTCCACATCCAAATTGGCTTTTTTCGAACCGTCTGGAAGCTGAGCTAAATCCTTGGTGACCACACGATAACCATGGCGACGCATCCACAACAGAAAACCCTGCTGTTTTTCATTAGTGCGATCGAACCCCGTATAGAAGAAAGCTCGCAATAACTTCGCGCTCTTGCTTAAACAATAAAGCAATTTAGCATAGTCAATTTCAATTCCAAGTTGCAATGCCGAGTAAAATAAATTCGAACCATCAATAAAAATAGCAACTCGACCGCGATTTAAATTATTGAAAATGTTAGTTTCTGACGAAGTATCTGGCATCTTTGGCTCTTCAATTTTGATACCAGTATCCATAAGTTGCTCTCCCCGCCATTTTGGTCTCTCTTTTAAAAGCTTATATTGATTTGTTTGGCTAAAAGTAAAAGTCATTGATACCTCTGAATTTTAGATCGGAAAATTCTTTTGGGTCACTAACCAAGAAACTATCTATGCTAGTACTAATTTGAACAATTCATAAAATTAGAACTGAACATAGCTTGTCTTTCACCTTTTGTAAACCTCGGTAACCCCGGAGTTTTGTTGACTTAGCCCCAAGATATCCTTGTTTTCCAAGCAGTAGATCGAGTGGGGAGAGACCCAAGGATGCTATTGACATCTAATTTCATTCTACCTAGCTTATTATTTGTCGTTGCATGCTTGCTTTTACTTACTAAAGTTAATAGTTAACGAAGGTTCGCAAAAAAATGCTTAAATTTACAGTTAAAATTGTAAAAATTTTTCATAATTAATTTTTGGTTAATTTTTGATTGCTCGCACTTACCTAAAAAGTTAGATAAGTATTGATTTTTCTATATTTTCGCAAACTAGCAAGGATTTCCAGTACTACTATCCAAAAAGAATAATAATACTTTCAATCCCCGCTCCTTCGTAATTCGTTAGATTTTTATTTAATCTCAACTAGAATTTAGAAAATCAAATAAAATATAAAGTTATTTTTTGATAAGTATTTGTAATTCAAATACTTTATTAGCCAATATTTTTTATACTTTTTATACATTTATTCAATTGAAAAAATAGAGCTTATAGAGAATTATCTTAAACCATATATCGTTTACTGTCCACTCAAGTAAGATACTTAATCTTGATACGGTATTGGATGTAGATTAAGGGTGTAGGGATAAGGCTGTGCTGATTGTTAATTGTGACCTTGACTGAGACAATTAATTAGTAGCTTGCCACACATTTTTTCACCCTAACACCCTAAATTGCTTTTTGCACGGTCAAATTTTTATATTTACATCAAATTCCTATTTATTGCTTTTGTTGACCGCCTCAGGCTTGTAAAAGCGAATTTTTCAACTAACTGAAATCGATGCACTGCTAGACAAAATCAGGGGAAAATGGTGCGTATTCACAGCGTACATCGCTTGCAATCCGAGATTGGCTCGGTTGAGAATATCGGCGTGTGTGGGAATTACCGTACCTCGACCATCCAAAATAGAGTGATTGAAGTTAAAGCCGTTGAGATTAAATGCTACCGAACAAATACCAAAGGTTGCAAACCAAATACCGATTGTTGGTAAAGCAGCTAGCAGGAAATGAAAAGCGCGATGATTTTGACTAGCAAAAGGCGGAATTAGTAAACGACCCAAAAAACCGTGGTGTCCCAGCAAATAGCTGTAAGTCACTTGCTTTTGACCAAACTTATAACCAGCGTTTATAGATTCGTTTTCACTGGTGGTGCGAATCAGTGTTGAGGTAACCAAAGAACCGTGTAAAGCACTCAAGAATGCGCCGCCAAAGACTCCTGCAACTCCTAGCATGTGAAAGGGATGCATGAGAATATTGTGGTTTGCTTGTACGGCCATCATAAAGTGAAATGTTCCTGCAATTCCTAGAGGTAGACCGTCAGAAAAGCTTCCTTGACCAATCGGATAAACTAATAAAACAGCTGTGGCCGCAGCTGCAGGTGCAGAAAACGCAAAAGCTATCCAAGGGCGCATTCCCAGTCGGTAGCTAAGTTCCCAAAGTCGTCCAAGATAACACCAAATACCGATTAAAAAGTGCAGTACTATTAGCTGATAAGGACCGCCATTGTAAAGCCATTCATCCATGGAAGCTGCTTCCCAAATTGGATAAAAATGCAAACCAACAGCTGCAGAAGTAGGTACAACAGCGGCTGTAATTAAATTATTGCCGTCCAGCAAAGAACCTTTGATTGGCTCCCGAATACCTTCCATATCTACGCCGGGAGCAGCAATAAAAGCGATAATAAAGCAAATTGCGGCCGCAAGCAAGGTTGGAATCATCAATACGCCGAACCAGCCAATATAAATACGGTTGTTAGTACTGGTAATCCACGCACAAAAACGATCCCATTGCTTGGCAACATCGAATTCCTTGCCACGTTCAATAATAGTAGTCATATTCTGTACCTCCTGTTGGTAATAGCTCAAAACAAGCAACAGGTAAAACAAGTTTATGAGAGAATCGAAAACATTTTGCGCTTAGCGCTTTCTAACTATAGCGATGAAAGCTTATGGATAACAAGCGTGCGGTGATACTGGCAGAAATTTGCTTTTTTTTAACTGGTGCAGAGTTGTTGTGTCTTTTGTATTCTTTTGTTTGTATATGCCAAATGTGGCATTGGTTAGGGTATTGCTGGTGAATATTTTTAAAGAAGAAATTTCGTGATTTGTACCTTAATTTTAGAAAACTGGTTTGCAAGGCTGACAAATGAGTCAAATATCTTTGCAATCCTTTGTGTTTTTTTACTAAAGTTGGAAGATGTATGAGTTTAAGAAAACTTAAATTTTGCAAACGATGGTTTATTTGAGGAACTGTATTACTGCAGATACAAATTTTCAGCTTTTTTTTGGATAGCATTAGTTTGTTGCTGTTTGTGTGGATTGGGAATCCTTTGTGGGACCTTGTACTGTCAAAACCGAGCAGGGAGCGTTGTGCATGACGTAATTACTGACACTACCTAGGAATAATTCTGATAAACCTTTGCGACCACGACGACCTACCACGATTAAGTCAGCTTGCCAATTTTTAGCTAGTTGACAAATGACTCGACCTGGTTCACCAAAATTCTGGGTATACTCGGTTGGTACACCTTTTGCGATCGCCTGATCGTAAAACAGTTTTAAAAACTCGACTCCTTCTTGCTTCAGTTCTTCCCACCGTCCGAGGTAGTAGTTTATCACTTCTGTTTGAAAAGTTGGATAAAGGGTTGTTGTTTGGATTCCTATAGAACTGGGGTAACGTTCATCAAAGGGATCGAGCACGTGCAATAACATCAAGCGCGCACCTATTTGTTGCGCCAAACATAAAGCTTCATCAAAAACGTGCTGACCAATTGCGGAATTGTCCATGGCAACTAAAATTTTATGAAACATAAAGCTCTAGTCCTTTATCAGTTAGTGAACACTACCCTTGAATGCAGAATGTCGGTCACAAAACTATTGTAGACTTTCACCTTTGATCGCTTCTGTGTGTGTGTAGTATCATCTTTGTTTACCTCAGCAGCACTAGTCCCTCGCTGTGGTAAGAATTTTAGCATATTGGGCGATCGCCTCTAAAGGTTTTGTCACTGCAAGCAGCGATACAACTAACTAGCTTGGTCGATCCACAACGCTACGTTGACTAATTTTTGATGGCAATACTTCTTAAAAAGGAAAAATCTCGAAGACCGGCTAACTTTTATTTTTTTATGCTCTTTGCCTAGAAAATTCTTGTGGCGATCGCCAACTCCCCTAGTACCCGATTCACTCAACTGACATTGTCTTTTTCCTAAAACAAACTTTGGAGATTTTTCTCTGTTTAAAGTAACAAAAATCTTTATTTACAACTCGATATTTTTATTTGAGCATTACAGTTACTCAGTGTATAAAAATATTAAGCTAGGTAGCATTTTTTTAAATTTACTCACAATTTCCTCAGAATTAGTGATTATTATGGAAGCATGACTTAATTTCTGCTTGCCTTGTTGAGGCAATCATTAACTAACAACTGAGAATTGCAATCAATACTTTTAGAATTAAACTTTGAAAAAATATTTATGAATTACTGTCCTTGTTGTTCTAGTTCCCTGTTACTGCATATACGTGGTTCTAAAGTTTACTGGTTTTGCCGCCACTGTTGGCAAGAAATGCCAGTGCTTATTAAATATAGGTATAATTTATTACCAGCTTCTGCTAGAGAAAAATTAACTTTAAAAGTTGCAAACTACAGAAAAGCCAGTAACAGCATTACCTTTAGTGAAAAATAAGTCGCTTGCGTTCATATAATTATGAAATTCATGTGCAAAATTCTCAAAGATTTTCAAGGATTTTACACATGAATTAGTTTTGAGAAGAAAACTTTGACTAGTGGTTATTTAAGCTTGTAAAGATAAAAATTGCGCTGTTGAATTTTTCATGTTTGAGATTTTCATGGAAATTTTGCCACTGGTCTTCAATCTTCAGACCAATCTTCACAAGCCAATAAATCGATAATCTTATCCCTGAGCAAAAATTCATGTTTTTCAAGTTCTAGCTCTACACAAACCCAATCGCGATGGGGAATGTGTTTGCAAAGAGTATATATTGGTTCATGACGTTGAACTATTCCCTTATTCACTAGTTGGCGCACTTCTTCCTTGATTGCTTCTATGTCATATTTGACAGCAGTATCAACCATAACTCAATCTCCCCTAAGAGCAACAGAAAATATACTAGAGTTCTATTTCGAACCTGTTAAACCATTGTGAGGAAATCGTGAAGACTGCAAGTACCGATTTTGGTTGCAGTACCGAACAATCCTTGACCGAAGAAACTTTTGCAGTATTTAGTTCCTATTGTGCAACAACTGTTGCGTTTATATTGCTGATGCTGCAAGTTGGTGTCGTTAATGTGACCAGAGTTGGTAAAGTAGTGTCACAGCTTTGCTTTCGGCACCCCAGACTACGGCTGGGACAAATAGGCGAAATTACTGCTTTTGATAGATATCTTAATCGCTTTTTACGCAAGGCCTAATGAGGTAGACCAATAGTCAAGTACACGAACAGGTACATAAGTTAATAAATTTAAATTATCTTTGTTTGCCAATTTTATTTTAAAATTAAAATAATTGAGAAAAAAAGAAAAAGTATTTCTTTTCTGGACTTAAAGAAGAAATCTATCCTTGTAGGTAGATTTACAAAATTAGAATCCAATTGATACTATTTCCATGCAAAAAAGAATATCTTTTTCTCTGTGGCATTAAATAAAAGCTTGGTTGAAATAAGCCTGCTTGTTTTAGGAGTGAACGTTCATGCGTAATTTATTTAGTTTGTCACTGACAAGTACTGCTGTGCTCGCTTTGGGAGTAAGTACGGCTTTGGTAGAGGTAGCTACTCCCAGTTTTGCTCAAGTTCCTACTCAAACTCCAGAGCAAGTTCCTGCTCTTACCCAAACTCCAGGACCAACAGCAGCTCCCACCTTTTCTGATGTCCCGGCAGATTATTGGGCGCTTCCGTTTATTCAAGGTCTAGCTGCAAAAAATATAATTGCTGGCTTTCCTGACGGTTCCTACAGACCCGATCTGCCCGTGACTCGGGCTCAATTTGCAGCTATGATAGACAAAGCTTTTCAGCGCAATCCAGTAAGGCAATTACCACCGGGTGGATTTAAAGATGTTCCTGCTAATTTTTGGGCAGCTTCTGCCATTCAAAGAGCCTACGAAGCTGGATTTATGGCAGGTTATCCCGACAATTTGTTTTTGCCTAACCAACAAATCCCCAAAGTTCAGGCGATCGCTGCTATAGCCAACGGATTGAACTTAACTTTCAGCGGCTCTCCAGAAAGTATTCTTGCTAGTAACTACACAGATGCCGCGCAAATTCCAAACTATGCTATTAACCAAGTAGCAGCAGCAACACAAGCTAATATTGTTGTCAATTATCCCGACATTAAAACTCTCAACCCCAACAAAGCTCTCACCCGTGCTGAAGCAGCAGCACACTTGTACCAAGCCTTGGTCAAATTAGGACAATTACCGCCAATACCCACCAATGTGGCAGCAGCCAGCTACATTGTCGGCGGTCCAGGTAGTGCTCAACAAGCTACAACCGATATACTTTCCCTAGCTGAATCTAGCAACAACTTTACCACTCTGCTTTCCTTGGTCAGGGCAGCTGGTCTAGAACAAACTCTCAAACAATCAGGCCCTTATACGCTCTTTGCTCCCACAGATCAAGCTTTTGCAGCTTTACCTCCAGAAACTCTGCAAAGATTGCAAAAACCTGAAAATAAGGAAACGCTGCTCAAGGTGCTCAGATATCATGTTGTCCCCAATCAGATCACTCCTAACGAACTCAAACCCGGCGAGCTGCAGACCTTAGAACAAAAACCTGTTAATGTCAAAATCGATCCCACCAGCAATCAAGTTGCAGTCAATGACGCAACAGTTCAAGCCAACGTCCAGGCTAGTAACGGTGTTGTTTACGCGATCGACAAAGTTCTAGTACCACCTGATGTTTCCCTGGCACCAGAAACAGGAGCTGTAACTGCTGCCCGCGCCAAAAGGAACTATATTGCCGTTGGTGGTAACATTGGTTTAGGTGGAAACACAGCCCTTGGTAGCGGTAACTTTGTAGTCACCAGTAAATTTAACATATATAGAAACTTTTCTTTCCGACCAGGAGCTGTCATAGGCGACGACACCGTCTTTCTGCTTCCCATCACCTATGACTTCGCTCTCAGACAAACTGCTAATCCTATTGGTGGAGGAACTCTTTCTTTATCTCCCTACATAGGTGCTGGTATCACAGTTGGAGCTGGAGGAAGCAACAGCGGTGATGTCAATTTTCTACTCACTGGTGGTGTAGATTATCTCCTCAGTCGTCAATTTACAATTACTGGCGCTGTCAATGCTAGTTTTGCAAGTGATACAGATGTAGGACTTTTATTAGGAATTGGCTACAACTTCTAGTTTAGCGGCACCTATAATATTAGATACGGGGAGATAACTAGTCGAATTTAAAAGAATGTTTCTCCCTATTTTTAGATTTGAATTTGTTTAATTCCCTCATCCCGATACTTGTTTGCGAGTTGGCAAAAGATTTTTCTGAGCTAAATACTCATAAATTTCTTTGGGCTTAAGTTTGCACAGATCCTTTGCTAACTCTTGGATTTGTAAATTTTTAGGTACTAAAGGAGCGATCACTTCTCGCACTACTCCTAATATATGCGGCTCTGCTACCAATAGCAATCTTTGGATACGCTTGTTCTTATTGAAGTTAACAATTTCATTAGCAATCATTTGAACAAAGCGGCGTTCATACTCATTTACGTGATCTTGACGCCCATCTTCGTAAGCATGAACCTGACTACCCTGACCTTGATTGCGTCCGGTTTTGACTGTTGCCCAAAGTTCTTTTCCCTGTAATTCCTTGGCAGGATTGAAAAGACTTTTGTATTCGACTAAATTAGGACCAGACTCATATTCCGGCAATTCCGGTTGTTGTAAAGTCAATAACCTTGCTCTGGTTCCATCGATAATAGCAACCAGGATTTGATTCATTTGTTTACCCCCTCATTCTCCCCGGGGAATTGACAGTAAAAAAACTCAGGGATGAAAAATTGCTCTCGATCGTTTCATCCATTTTGATTTCCTGTAATAACCTGTCCGGGAGGTGTACATACACTTTTGCTTGACTTAACAATATTAACTCTAACTTAATTAATAGCAGAAAAATCAAAGAAAGTTTTTAGAAGTAAATTTATTTGAAATTATGAAAATTTGCTTTGCTAGCCACACGAGTATTTTTAATAATTGAAAATCAAACTCTTACCAAAGCAGATAAAAAGCAATTTCAGAACGACCGACCAGTTAGCCGCTAGTATGACAATTGTCACAGCATTTACTGGTTCTGTTTTTAGCCTGCACTGACACAAACACACAGATAGTCAGGAAAACTGGAAATTTCAGATTTTGTTTAGCTGACCCCATTGCATTTGACGGCTATTTATGAAATCATGATTACAAAATACGACAAACCGATAGACAAAAAGTATTTTTGAAGTTTGAACCTCAAAAGATATAAGCCCTCCATCGAAGAGGGTGTACAGATTATGTCTCAGCCACGCTATGGGATCTGGATTCCCGTCTACGGTAATTGTGGAGCCCTCAACCATCCGCAAGAACCCCGTGATGCCAGTTATCAAAGAGCAAAGCAGCTCGCCCAACTAGCAGAAGCCTGCGGGTTTACTACCACTCTCATCGCCGAACACATTATCAATCCTAGAAATCAAGAATTAGACCAGCTAGAAACTTGGACAACCGCAGCAGCTTTGGCAGAAGCAACTGAATCAATAGAAATTATCGCTGCAGTCAAGCCTTTACTATTTCATCCAGTGGTTTTGGCGAAAATGGCATTAAATATTGATGCAATTAGTGGTGGACGGTTTGCAATTAATTTAGTTAGCGCCTGGTTTCAACCGGAATTGCAAAAATCTGGCATCCCATTTTTACCTCACGATGAACGCTATCGCTATTCCCAGGAATGGATCGAGGTCGTCAAAGCACTATGGAGTGGGGAAAAAATTAACTTTCAAGGTAACTACTTTCAAATTACTGATTTGTGCTTGCGTCCGCGTCCCATAGCCCAACCCCATCCCCGCATCTATCTGGGAGGAGAGTCAGATGCTGCTAAAAATCTTGCTATGCAAGCAGCAGACGTGTTTTTTCTTAACGGTCGCCCCTTGGAAGTAGTGCGAGAAATTATTGCTGATGTCAAAAACAGGAAACGGACACTACCGAAACCATTACGATTTGCTTTGTCAGCTTTTGTCATTGCTCGTCCCACCGATGCTGAGGCCCAAGCAGAGTACGAATATCTTCTTGAACTTAGCAAACAAGATGACAGAACCGAACTGTTGAAAGGTGTGGAACCAGAAGTAGTGATGTTCAAGAATATGGCCAAGTATCCAGGTGTGGGGAGTAACGGTGGTACAGCAGCGGGGTTAGTTGGCAGCTATGATACTGTAGCAGCAAGAATTGCAGATTTTGTAGGAGTGGGTATTGATACTTTCATGCTGCAATTCCAACCTTTTGCTCCGGAAATGAAAAGATTTTCACAAGAAGTCATACCACGAGTACGTTATTTAGAACTGGTAGCTTAATCTGTGATATTCATCAGGAATTATGAGTGCAACCTTAACTCGTCCAGCTTGGACAAATGAGTTTGAAATTGAAACTATTGATAAACTTATTGCTCGTCATGCTCCTCACTTTCCAACTACCCGCTTGCAAGAACCGAGAACGCTGACGACACCGCAAGAGTTTGAGAATTTCTACCGGTTCCGAATTGCTGGAGCTGCTCACGACTTGTATATTGTTCAAGTTTGCAGCAAAGTAATCGATCAAATTCCCGATCCAGAACTCCAGCTGTTTTTAAGTCGTCAAATTGGCGATGATGGCGCGCACGCTCAATTTACTCGTCAACGCGTGTGGGAATTGTCAGGACACGATCCCATCGACAAGATTAAGCAGGAAGTGCAAAAACATTGGGACTTCATGGGAGATTTACCAATTCGGAATTGGTTGGGGTTCATGGCGTTTGAGTTGCACTACGAACTGCATATAGTTGCTCAGCTGATTTTGAATAGCCGTACCGCAACTATCGCTGATCCAGAAACTTCTAAGTTTGCCAGTCAAACCATCTTACCAGATGAGGCAGCTCACCGTTTCGGAGTTTTGGCTTGGTGGCAAAGCAAGTACGACAAAGCTGCACCAGCCCAGAAAACAGAAATGGCTGCTCAGTTATTAGAATTAGACGAAGAAGGACAACGGCGACGCAATCCATATCTCAAAGAACATTGGCAGATCGTTCACCTGGCAACAGGCGCTCAAATACAAGGATTAGCAGCAGTTTACGACGCATGGCGAAAAGAAGTTTTAGCTTACTTTCTCGATCTCCCCATTGCTAAGCTTCCTCAGCTTGTGAGTGTCAATGAGTAAAGTCAAGTTTGCGACTTTTATTTTCTCCTGTGTTGCTCCCCTTTTTCAGGGGGGGCTTTATTGAAATCAAATACATTTGCTCGATATTTTCAATTCATTAATTAAATTTAATAGTAAAAATGAAATTTACCAACAAATCTGACATATATCTCAGCTAATTTTATCTAAAACTTTTTAGGAAGATTCATTATGAAAAATTTAATTATACAGTTATCTTTTGGGCTCCGCGCAATCTATCGTTTTAGGTATCAAAATCTTAATTGTCAGTTTGCTCAATTCTTCAGCAATGGCTGGACTTTTGGTGGCGGCGGTTTGGGTAATTTAGCTATTCAATATGGCTATCAATGGTTTGATGTGGGAGTTATGTTTGCCACTATTATTGTACTGATTTTCCTAGTGCAATTTATCCAAATTCTCGGCGATTGCCTAGCACGAAGCTTGAGAAAAAAGTAACCTGTTTTTCACCCTCAATATTTACCCATGAATGAATATCATAATTTAGCTCCTTTAACCAAAAATGGTCGTCGTTTTGTCTTAATTACAGGAAGTATATTCATAGCATTAATTATTTTTGCAGCTTCTAGCCGAATTTTATAAATAATCTCCGCCAGTGGAGAATCAGCCAAAATGCAAAAATTCAATCAACTGTTCGTTGCAAGAAGGGAAGGAAAGACTTGTATTCTTAGCTTGTAGTAAGCACTTAAGTGTTTATTATCAACATGTAAATAATCAAGAATTATGAAAGACGCTTTTTGATAATAACTTTAAGCTGCCTGGCAGTATTTATCTTTTTTATAGCTGTGCAAATCATCAAAGGGAATTAACTAATAGTAATAGTACCAATATATCAGAAAGTATTGCCCAGAAATCTCAAAAAAAAATAAATAATTAAGGTTGGTTTATTGGTGGTAATTAAAGATAATTTGGCAGCCAAAGAAGGCTTAGATATCCAAATAGTCAAATTTAATGATTGGCTCCAGCTAAATACAGCACTCATAGACGCGGAAATTGATACTAATTATTTTCAACATCGCCCATTTATGAATAATGCTGCTAAAGAACTTAATCTAAATTTGGTTATGCTGAATCCTGGCTTTTTAAATCCTCTTGGCATTTACTCTAACGGTTGAAATATCTTAGTGAAATTACACAAAAAGCAAAGATCGCTATTTACAAAGATAGAAGCAATGGCGATCGCTCTTTAAGATTATTGGCAAACCAAGGTTTAATCAAGCTTAAGGAGAATGGGAAAAACTTGCCACGCTTGCAGAGGTCACTGCTAACCCGAAAAATCTACAATTTCAGGAATTGGATGGCCCTACAATTGTGCGATCGCTCGATGATGTAGATTTAGCTGTATTCTCTGCTGGGTTACGTTCGCAAGCTGGATTGCAACTACAACCTCTGGTTCAGGAGACATTACCCCAAAAACGCTATATGGTCAGGAGCTGATGAACAGCGATGTTTGTGGTTAATTCTACTGCTTGAACATCTATAGTCCTGAAGAGATTAAAGATTGGATTGATACGGATGAGAATAGTATCGGGACCTGTGCTGTACCCGAAGTGCAATATAGATTCAGTGATTAAGTCCACGTCAGGCTATCTTAATTGAGCTTTCTTGACTCCCGTTACAGCTGCAGACTTAACGGGATGATGAATTGCGACCAGTATAAAACTGAGCGTAGCTAATCATTGTTTTGCTTTTTCTTGGTTCTCAACGTAATTCTTTAATTGTTCAACTTTAACACCACCACAGCTAGCTACAAAATACCCACCACTCCAAAAACAAGGCTTGTTGTCAAAGTATTTTTTAGCCAACCAGGGGTATTCTTTACTAATTAATCGACTACTAACTGTTTTAATATTTCCAACTAACGTTGATAATGATTTGTCTGGTTTGTAGTCGATTAAGACCATGCAGCATCGGAAATAGACTTAGCCAGTTTCTTGTTCCTGACCATGTTTTGCACCTGCAAGTCCTCATAGGCAACCAAGTCGTTAGACTGGACTGGGCACCTTGCCAACTTCACGGCAAAGTCTTTACGCTGCCTACTTACCTTCAGGTGCTTTCGACTCAAGCGGTTTGTTGCTTTAACTGTATTTTTCAAGCCTTTTTGAGTTCTGGAAAGTCTCTTGCTCAACCGCTTCAGAGCTTTTTCGGACTTCCTGAGATGTCGTGGATTCTCAACAGTTTGCCCGTTACTATCTGTATAGAAGTGGTTCAATCCCGCATCAATACCAATAGTTTTACCTGTTGGTTCTCGTCTTTCTACTCGTTCTTGGTTAATGCAAAACTGAACATAGTATCTATCGGCACGACCCACAACCCGAACTCGCTTAATTTGCTCTAACTGATAGAAGTGCAAATTACGAGGAGCCCACATCTTAAAGCTTCCGGCTTTGAACCCATCGGTGAAAGTTATAGTTCTTCTATCCTCCGATAGCTTCCAGCCACAAGTCTTGTATTCAACACAAC
>Ga0272448_1000717_pt1 | contig 48697 bp, 38 predicted proteins | sample YNPCB0191_FD_202220 | JGI IMG/M metagenome (GOLD analysis project Ga0272448, IMG submission 202220) | Hot spring sediment microbial communities from Yellowstone National Park, WY, United States - YNP-CB-019-1 | ecosystem: Environmental > Aquatic > Thermal springs > Hot (42-90C) > Sediment... | reverse complement strand
GAGCGTGTATCGGCCTCCAGTTTCTGACGCATGGCCTGAATGAGATAGGTCATGAATTGCTTGTGCTCAGCATACCAGGCGATAAACGCCTTCTCATCCTCTTCGATCAGGGCCGGCGGCGGCTCCCAATAGCTATGAATCTTGGCGATTGTGTTGTCGCCGGTGAGGATGTCGTTATTGAATTCCGGAACAACCACCCCGCCCATCCCACCGACGAGAGTCTGCAAGGCGATTTGATCCACGGCAATGACTCCGTCGGGCACATAGTCCAGATCCAAATCGGTGAAGAACGCAGCCGCCCTGGCAGAGGTGGGAAAGTCGGGCCAGAAGTTGGAATCGCGAATCACCCATAGCTCGGCACCCATATAACGGGTGAGTGGTGGCGGCGGAGCAGGATGGTCACGTTTCCACGTGTCGGCGCTATAGCTATTCTGGATAGTCAGGCTGGTGATTTTGCCCTTGTCGAGCACAAGCTGGCCGATAGCGGTCATGAAGCCGCCGGTGGGGCGCAATTCATCGTTGTTCTGCGCGATGAGGAGGTAGCGCATAGGGCGGACGGCGCCGAGCAGAATCGGTGCAATTGTGGCCAACTGGCTGGCAGAACGCAGCGACGGCAGGTATTTGTCGAGGCGGTTGAGTTGCCTGGCCAGAACGGGCAGGACGCCAACGCGGGGAATCTGCTCGCGCTCTGCCGTCGCCCGCTCAATGAAATCCTGTGCCTCAACGAAGCGAGGCTGCGCAGCCAGAAGGGGAGGCAAGAGACGCTCCGTTACGCCGGGCGACTGCTGGCTGCCGTTTTGCTCGTTGCCAAGCACCACCCCCGCCAGCGGGGTCAGGCCATCAAAGAGGCAATCGGCGGCACTGAGAAAGTGGTCGCCCATGGCGACTAGATGCGGCACGGCCTGCAAGGTGGGGCCAATCCCAGGCAGCCCTCCCAGTCGCCCGAAAACCGGCAGAATTGGTGAGGCGATGGCCTCGAGTGCACGAATATCGGCGATGCCACCGTTGAGCTCCCGGCGCAGAGCGCCAAACATCTCGATGCTCAGACTGCTTGAGCCATTGCCGCTTACCAAAGCCTGCACCCGATCAATTCTGTGCTTAAGTGAGATGACCCGTTGCACGGCGACAACGCTGATCAGCAAAACAAGCAGCAGACCGGCAAGCACACCGATGGAGACAAACCGGCGAACGAGCGGAGAGCGTGGATGTTGTGCAGGCATACGTACTCCCCTATGCAACAGATGTCGTCCTACATCAGGCCGGCCATGTCACCGAGCATCACATAGTGAACCGCAGACATGACGGCCAGCTCACAGGTAGTCAAAATGAGGCCCGCGGCAAACGCAGGTAGAGCATCCTGCAGCGTGCGAGCCATACCCACGCGCCTGCCCAGGACCATGGCGATAATCGAGTTGATAAGTGTCAGCTCGGTCACCAGCCCGGTGATGCCCAAGATGGCAACAGGATAATACAGGATTGCAGGTCGCGCGTCAACAATGGCGAAGAAGCAAACGGCCAGGGCAAGGGCACCGGCTGCCTCGCCCATGTTACGCAACGATGGCAGTGGGCTGACATCGTGCCACATGGTCCCGTTGAACGCCGGCAGGAGGAGACCGGCCATGGCGATGCCGGCCAGCAGGCCGGTCGCCAAACGAAGTGCCAGGACGGGGGCATAGGCATTGGGCAGGCCGAGGTCGAAGAGGGTCGCATTGAGACCATCCAGCCCCATCGTGGCGATGAAACCAAGCAGGAGAGCACTGACAGAGGCCGGCGGGAAGTTGGCGGCGCGGCCCCGCCGCAGTGCCAGTAGATACAGATATGTCAATAAAAAGCCGCCAAACATGCCCAACTTGCGTGCTTCGAGGGGAATCTGCATACCCGCGATGAAATAGCTGTGCGTCGGGCGCTGAGGGTCAAGGCCGTAGGCAACAGCGAATAGCTTCTGCTGCAACGGCCAGGGGAAGAGCAGAAATGCCGCTGCCAACACTGCGCAGACGAGAAGGGTGAAAAGGGCAGATTTCGTCACGTGTCAACCGGAGAAATCGGCGTCAGCGGTCCGCAGTTCCTGAGAGCTGAAGACTCTGGCGCAGAATGGCAATGAAGATCGTGTTCTCCAACGCGATTCCAGGATTGCCGCCAGGCCGCGTTGGAGAACACATGCTACACACCCGTTTCGACTACTGCCTGGTGGGCGCGCGCCATGCCCCACACCCGGCAATGAAAGCAGCGAAGATGGCTGGCGTGGCAGCCCGACCGGACGTTTTCGTATTAGTGTTTCATCATGCCGTGGCCGTGCTCGCCGGGCTTGGCATTCAGGTACTTTTCGGGATCCTTGTCGAATTGTACCTTGCAACCTCGGGAGCAGAAGTAATAGGTTGTGCCTTTGTAGGTCGTTGTAGCGGCAGCTTTCTTTTCATCAACGGTCATACCACAGACAGGATCAATAGCCATTTGTTATGTATCCTCCTTTTTGTCTAAACAGCTTACTCCATCGGCATCGGCCGAGGAACCAACCTGGGCCCTAGTGGCTCTGGGGGAGTTATCGGCAGTGGAGTTGCCTCTGCTGCCGGCTCAGCGACGGGTCCCACGGATGGTGCACCACTGGCCGGGACGGGGAACTCAAGCAGCTCGCCGCTTGCCAGGCGTGCGAAATACTGGATGATCGCATTGAAATAACCCTGGGCGATTGCCTGCTGCGTGCGGTCTTGAGCAAGCATAGCAGCATCGGCATCATTGGTCAGGAAGAGGGATTCACCAAGTGCAGCCGGCATGTTGGCTGCCCGTGGGTGGAACCTGGTGTTGTCGGCCTCACCCAGGACAAAGATCTCGTACACCCGGCCATTGAAAACACGGTAGACCGAATCGTCCTTGATACCCCGATCAATAGTGTTGTAGCCCAGGGCGCGAATGCTGGCCACCAGGTTGGCCTGCAAAAGGCGGGCAAGGAGCAAGTTCTTATCGGCAAAGGATCGCAACGGGCTGAACCAGACCTCGGTGCCGCTGATGGCCTTGTTGGTTGAGCCGTTGTTATGGATGGAGACCATGAGATCGGCGCCGGATTCATTGGCCAGATCAACCACAGCCTGATATTCATCGCGATTGTTAACACGACCGTCGCCATTGCGGTCAACGGGCGGCGTGTTGGGTGACGCGTTCGTCTCACGACTCATGGCGACGCGAAAACCGGCAGCCTGCAGAAGGGCACGCAGCTTGAGACCGATAGCGAGATTAACGTCGCGCTCGATCAGGTCTACCTTGCCGTCGGCGCCAACATGAACTGCCCCGGTCTCGATACCCCCGTGGCCAGGATCAATATAGATGGTCTTTCCTGTGCCCGGCAACTCTGCCGACCCTTCGGCTTGCACCGGGGCATACACAGTGGCGAACAGGAGCGCAATAAGTGCCACCAGCGTCAAGATGCGCTCTCGCACCGATACCTCCGTTTTCCTTCATCATAGGCGTCGCCGCCGTAGATGTCATTGACGACAATGGCCGGGAAATCCTCCACCTCCAGGCGCAAGACGGCCTCGGCGCCGAGTTCCGGATAGGCCACCGTCTCTGCTTTCTTGATCGTCTGACTGATGAGCGCCGCGGCTCCGCCCGTGGCGGCAAAGTAGACGGCCTTGTGCTTGACGATGGCTTCGCGCACCGCCCTAGAACGATTGCCTTTGCCGATCATGCCTTTGAGGCCGGCCTCGAGCAGGCGTGGTGTGTAGGCATCCATGCGCCCGCTGGTCGTTGGCCCCGCCGAACCGATCGGCCGGCCTGGCGGCGCCGGCGATGGACCCATGTAGTAGATGATCTGTCCCTTCGGATCAAAGGGGGGCGTTTCTCCCTTGTTCAGCGCCTCAACAATGCGCTTGTGTGCGGCATCACGGCCAACATAGATCACGCCGCTGATCTCCACCTTGTCGCCAGCATGAAGGGTAGCGATCACGTCATCGGTCAAAGGAGTAGTGATCTTCATCAGATGAATCTCCACATAGATGTCCGAGTGACCATCCCGCCGGTTATGACCAGACCTGCGGGAGGCTGTCACAAACGGGTGTGGCAGCCTGACCATCTGTTCATATCAGAGTGTTGCCGACTTCCAGCGCGCCGAGTGGCATTGTAGATTGACGGCCACAGGCATGCTGGCTATGTGGGCCGGGTAGGTCTCAACATGCACGGCCAGAGCTGTTGTGCGGCCACCCAGGGCCATGGGGCCAAGCCCCAGGGCATTGACCTTGCGCAGGATCTCTTGCTCGAGATCAGCAACCTCAGGGTCAGCATTAGGCTTGCCCACTTCGCGCAGTAGGGCGCGCTTGGCGATGGCCATTGCCTGATCAGACGTGCCACCGATGCCCACGCCGACGATGACCGGCGGGCAGGGATTGCCCCCCGACATATCCACCGACTCAACGACGAAATCCACAACTCCCTGGCGTCCGGCCGACGGCGTCAGCATCTTGAGATAGCTCATGTTCTCGCAGCCGCCGCCCTTGGGCATGACGGTAATCTTGACCTGATTACCGGGTACAATCTCGGTGTGGAGAACGCAAGGGGTGTTGTCTTTGGTGTTATCGCGAGTTGAGAACGGGTGGTTGACAATGGATTTGCGCAGATAGCCTTCTCGGTAACCGCGTCGGATACCCTCGTTTACCGCCGTGGTGAGGTCACCGCCGACGATGTGCACATCCTGTCCGACATCCAGATAGACGACTGCGTAGCCGGTATCCTGGCAGAGGGGCAAGCCGGTTCGGGCTGCAATCTCGGCGTTCTGCAGAATCTGGTCGAGCACTTCCTGACCAACGGGTGAAGGCTCCTCGAGCCGAGCCAGGCGCAGGTGGGCCAGCACATCCTCACCCAGAAAGACATTGGCTTCCCTGGCCAGACGAGCAACCGTCTCGGTGATCTCGTGAGCCTCTATTTCGCGCATGTGAGGACCTCCCGCATGGATCTGTAAGCCAAGAGGGTGCATCTGTCAGTGCGAGAAAGCCAAACTGCCCGGCGCTATGGGAGTCTCGCAGTGACAGATACACCCCCGACGGCTACACCGACATTATAGGCGACAGGGCAGTATTTTGTCAATATCCTCATCAAGACGGTGATATTTATTGCTGCCGCCAGCGCTCCGGATATTTGGAGATGAGCCTCAGCGGTTGAAAACCGCAGCGACAACGACGCGATGTCGGCCTCCGCCGACCGTCTCCGGCCTGCGAAGGCAGGCTTCGCGCCGGTATCGCTGCGACGTGCAGTCGCCAGGGCACTTATCTCCAAATGTCTGCCAGAGTTCTGCCACACTGGAGCTCGCGATCATGCGTCGGCTGTTGCCTTCATTGCCCATGATGTTGATACCCCAACAGCTGTCGCGATGCAGGCGAAAGAAGATATAACGGCCGACCGGGGAGAAGGCGGTGGTGCCACCAGCCCGGTGGCCAGATAGGACTGTGGCCGCCGGCGGAGAAGCACGCCAGCCCACGACCGATTTACCTCCAGGGTAAAGGTGAACAGTTACCTGTCGCTTGAGTTGAAATCATCCCCGAGATGTGGTATAAGCATAATGTTAGGTACTCAAACCATCGGATCCTGGTTGCTGTCATTTGATGGCAACGTAGCGGCGTCTCCAAACCATCGATCTCGTACTCTCCATCGTAGACGCAGCGACGGTTGCCTGGTGTTCTGATGAACTGGACATCTGGCTAGCTGTCGTTTTTTACTTGGCGAGCGCAAGGTGCTGCTCTGCAGGCTCGGCCAGGAGGTATAGGAGAAATGGTCGTATCCAGGTTCAGATCACTGATCGCCTGCGTTGTTGTCCTCGCCTTTGTGTTTATCACTGCATTCACCGCTCCTTCTCCATCACCTGATCGCGTCCAACAGCCTCCAGCATACTTCGTGGAAGATTTCGACTACTGGCTACCGATGTTCTACAATACGATGACGACACTGGAGATCGTATCGCGTAGACGTTTTGAGTTCCCCGAAGTCTCTGGAGCTTTCGGGTGTCTGAATGCAGAGCGTCATGGAAGAACTGACTATCAGCTTGACCGGCAGGTGCAACAGCTTGAGCAGTCAATGGAGTTCGTGCAAAGACCCAATGTGCACTGAGGTAAATGTGAACAGCGTCGCCGGTTCCGCGCATCCTGTCTCCGGCGCTCAGGCCCTGGCTACCGGCGCCATCGAGGCTGGCGTGTTCATGGTGACCGGCTACCCAGGCTCACCGGCAACCGCCGTGATTAACCATATCCTCAAGATGACTTCGGCGGAGGACGTGCGGGTCGAATGGACCAGCAATGAAAAGGTGGCGATTGAGCTGGCCTTCGGCGCTTCCCTAGGCGGTCGGCGTTCGCTCTTGTGCGTTAAGAGCGTCGGGTTAAATGTTGCTCTGGATCCCCTGATGGTCTACAATCTGTCGGGCTGTCGGGCCGGTCTTGTTATCCTCGTGGGCGACGATCCCGAAGGTTGGGGCTCACAGAACGAACAGGATAGTCGTATTCTCGCCCTGGCTGCGGAACTCCCCCTTCTGGAGCCAACGTCGGTCACCGATGCCCGGGTGTCGGTGAACGAAGCCTTTCAACTCTCGGAAGAGATGCATCTGCCGGTTGTTGTCCGCTTCACCCGCGCCCTGGCCGAGGCGAAAGAGGAGATGGTCGCGCCTGCCGGAGGTGAGGCACGCAAGCTGGTGCAGCAGGTCAGCGAAGATCAAAGACCCCATTCGATCGTGTTGCCGGTGGATGTCGTGCCTTTACATCGGCGTCTGATCAACAATCTGCACCTCGTGCGGACCGGCTTCGAGCAATCTGCACTGAACTGCCGGCTTGGTGGGGGCTCGCGAGGCATCATCGCGGTTGGTTTTGTCTTGCAGAAGCTGATAGACGCACTGGGCAGAACGATGCCGCCAGGGCTAGCCCTACTGGGGCTGGGCACACCATATCCATTACCAGAGAACCTGGTCGCCAGTTTTATGCAAAACCTGGATGTGGTGCTTGTCTTGGAAGAAACCGCTCCTGTCGCCGAACAGGCCGTGCAGGCGGCTGCCCAACGCGCCGGGCTTTGCCTGCCCGTCTATGGTCGCCTCAGTGGGCATGTACCTGTAGCCGGAGAACTGCTTGCTTCACACCTTACCCAGGCGGTGCAAGGACTTCTGCCCGAGCTCACAGTGGCGGCTACGACCGACGAGCGGAAGCCGATGCCCAGCCGCGTACCGCTGTGCGAAGGATGTCCATACACACCGACCTTCGCCGCCCTTTTGGATGTGATGAGCCAGATGGGCGGGCGAGATCGTTTCATCGTGGTGGGCGATCCGGGATGCATGGTGCGCAGTCAGGTGTCTATGGCCGACCTGATAGATGTCAAGCATGGTCTCGGCTCCAGCATTGGCATGGCGGCAGGTATTGCCGCGAGCCTCGCTAATAATGGTGGTTCTGGACACAGCCGCCGCGTGGTGGCTCTGGCCGGCGATTCCAGCTTTCTGCACACGGGGCTCAACGGCCTCATAGATGCTGCACGCATGGGCGTCCAGCTACTGGTGATCATTCTGGACAACGGAACAGTCGCGCTCACCGGCGGGCAACCACACCCAGGCACGCCGCGCGACGCACGCGGACAGGCGCGCCCCGCCGTTGACCTTGCAGTGCTGGCAAAGGCAGCCGGGGGCGAGGTAGTCTATGCCGTTGACGTGAACGACGGAGAGCAGTTGCGGCGGGCCATGCGCAGCGGATTACAGCACGCTGGCGTGGCCGTGATCATTGCCAGTGGTACGTGTCCCCCGGGAGCAGTAAAAGGCTAAGCACATCGATGATTGGACACATCTTTGCAGGCAGTTGCCTGTCCTGTGCCGGACAGACACAGGGAAACCACGAGCTATAGGCACGCCAGTCCCCATACCTTCCTGCAGGTTACCCAAACCTGCGGGAGGGGCATTAACCGGCCGACGAGGGTCGGCGCTACTCCCTTGCAGGCGCGACTTCAGTCGCCACACAGATGTGTTCGACTCACCAGTGAGCGCAGCCAAGCACGAATCCGTTCCGAGAGATAGCACTGTGCAGTGCAAACACGAAACCTCCACAGTCTCTCAGGCTGCGGAGGTCTACGCGTCTTGCTGTGGGATGCCATATGTGCAATGGCATGCTATGTCCCAGTCGTTGGCGTTCCTTGATCCTGGTTTGGCACGTTCTGGAACGGATTACTCTGATTGGGATTGCTGCGGAACGGGCTGCGCTGCAACTGGTTGCCGATCGTCTGCGACGACGTGGCCGGCCGCACGCCAAGCATTAAAGAGATGTCCATCTGCTTACCATTGCGCAGGATGGTCAGGGTAACTTTGTCGCCGACCCTGGCCGATGCCTCAAGATAGGAAACCAAATCATTGAACGTTTTGACAGGCTGGCCGTTTATGGCGATGATCACGTCACCACCAACGGGTTCCTGCTGCCCGCCAATCGTGGCTGTGCTATCCGATCCCTGGATGCCCGCGGTCGCTGCCGGGCCTCCAGCCGTGACGGTTGCCACGAGAGCACCCCGCTGGCTAGCGTCGAGTCCCATAACCGTAGCAATGTCCGATGTCAGGTCGGTGCCGCTGAGACCAAGATAAGGGTGATCGTAATGCCCGTTGCTGATCAATGCCGGCACGACGCGGTTGACGATCTCAGCCGGGATGGCGAAGCCAACGCCCGAATTCGATCCTGCAGACGATTCGATGGCCGATGTCACGCCGATAACGTTGCCCGAAAGATCGAGTAGAACACCACCGGAGTTGCCGGGGTTGATCGGCGTATCCGTCTGGATCACATCAGGAATTTGGTAGGTAGGTCCTGAAGCATTCAGGTCGGTGGGCAAGAAGCGCCCAAGGGCGCTGATGACACCGGTCGTCATGGTGCTCTGCTCACCAAAGGGATTGCCAATGGCGACAGCGAGCTGGCCAACCTGCACCTGTGTTGAGTCGCCCATGTGCACCGGCTTGAACTGGCTGGCAGGCACATTGACCTTGATGACCGCAAGATCGCTCTGCGGGTCGGCAGCGACCAATGTGGCCGCAGCCGTTGTGCCGTCGGAGAAAACAACTGTGATCTGGGTTGCCCCATCAATCACATGGTTGTTGGTAACGATGTTGCCCTTTGTATCCCACACAAAGCCTGAGCCCAGCCCCTGCTGCACCTGTTGTCTGCCAAAGGGGGACGTTGCCTGCGAAACCACCTCTATGGTCACGACCGAAGGATTCACTTCATCATAGACGTTCTCGAAAGCGTTTTGTAGAGCCGCCACTGAGCTGTTGACCGGTAGCGGGCCGTCCAACCTGATTACAGATGTAGTTGTGGGTAGTGCAGTATTGCTGGTCAACCTTGCAGTCGTTGCGGCGGGCAGGCCGGCTGCCGTTGCCACTGCCCCACAGCCGGCCAGGGCAATTGCAGCAACCATGCTCAGGGCCAGCGACTTCCTTTTGTTCACTCTCATTGCTTGCACTCCTTGTCTATGCAGCTTGTATGTGCGCAGCTACGTCCTAGCGGCAGCGTAGCCAGATCTTGTCCTCCATCTGGATGACTGCGCCTATCATGCAGCAGCAAAATGAGAGTATCGTTAAAGGAGGATTGGAGTATGATTAAAGCAGACCCTGACAGGCGAGCGTCTATCTTGACTTTGATTGGTGAGGCGGGTATACTTGGGCAGGTCAGGTGACCTCATGCCGCCACCGCCCAGGAGAGCCAACATGCCCAAGAGGAAGCAAAGTCGTCCACGCAAGTCAATCAAGGTCGTCCAGCCGGCGCGATCTGCTATGCAGAGTCGCGAGCCCAGTTTGGCTGATCGCCTAAGAAAAAACCCCTTCAGCGTTCTGCTCGGGGTTATCGTCATTCTTAGCATGGTTCTCGCCTTGGCAGCCGACATTGTCCAGAGCAGTCGGCCACAGACGTTACCCGTGACGCCGTCACCGCTCTCACTTGAAACACCGACGCTGGCGAGCCAAACGCCGGCGCCGACCACACCGCCCGCCGCCTCGCCGGGGGCACAATCGAGCGCAAAGGAGACCGCTGTGCGCAAGACCTATTCTGCACCACCTGCCATGACCATTGATGTAAACAAGAATTATACGGCAACCATTACCACAAACAAGGGAACAATCAAGATCCAGCTCTTGCCGAAGGTTGCACCCAACACGGTAAATGCCTTCGTTAATCTAGCGCGTGATGGATTCTATGACGGACTCACTTTTCATCGCGTTGAGGATTGGGTTGTGCAGGGCGGTGATCCTAGGGGTGATGGCACAGGTGGCCCCGGATATACGCTGAAGGCCGAGTTCAATGCCACCAAGCACATCACAGGCACGGTGGCCATGGCCCGCGCCAACGATCCCAACAGTGCCGGCAGCCAGTTCTACATCGTCAAGACGCAGGCGTCATGGTTGGATGGACAATATACCGTCTTCGGCCAGACAATCGAAGGCATGGATGTTGTCAACAAGCTGGTCAAAGGCGACGTCATGCAGAAAATCACGATCGAGGAGCAGTGAGCCGGGCATAGGTCGGAAGGGGGCCGCCGATGAGCGGGCGGGCATAGTCGGCAAAAGCCGGACTGATCTGGCCATCCTCATTGAGAAACTCGGCCGGCAAGCGACGTTCGGCATGGGCGATATCGGCCAGGGGGGCAAGTCCGGTTGCGCAGGCATAGGCGGTCCCCGGCTTCCTCAGTAATGTAACCATCATATCCCGTGCCCCGTCCACGGCTCGAGACACGGCGACCTTCCCCACGAGATAGGCTTCGTCCCAGTCTACCGGTGAGACGCATTCCCCTGCCGAGCGCTGCAAACTTCCCGGCTTATTAACGCGTACCTTCAGCCCCAGGCTATCGCTGATTACATCACCCATGCGCTCGGCAGCGCCGACCAGGCGTGCATGGCCAAAGCCGTCATCACCAGTGCTCCTGGCCCATGGCTTCCCATTTTCGTCACGTATCGTCTCTGTTGCGACGATGACGGCATGGCCATGGCGCGCCACCACCTGCTTGACCTGACGCACCAGACAATCGGCGCTAACGGGCCGCTCGGGAACATAGACAAGATGCGGGGCATCGTCACTGCTTGTCCGGGCCAGAATGCTGGCTGCAGCCAACCATCCAGCGTTGCGGCCCATAACCTCGAGAATCGTCACCTGATCGGTGGTGGCAATCGCGGCGGTGTCGTAGCTGATGTTGAGAGCTGCCGTGGCAATGTAGCGCGCCGCGCTCCCATAGCCGGGCGTGTGATCCATGTGGGCAAGATCATTGTCAATAGTCTTGGGAACACCCATGCAGGTGAGATCATAGCCGCTTTGGTCGGCGAGGGCCTGTATCTGATGGGCTGTGTCTGCCGAATCATTGCCGCCAATATAAAGGAAGAATCGCACGTTGTAGGCAGCCAGCACCGCAAGGGTCGAGGTGGCGTCATGCGGTGTGAAGCGGCGACGGCAAGTCCCCAGGGCTGCCGCCGGACTGCGCCCCACAAGGCGTAGACGCTGTGGGTCCTCCAGACCCAGGTCAACAATGTCACCCTTGAGCAGTCCGACCAGACCATAGCGCATGCCCAGGATACGCTCGATCTGGCGATGCTGGCGCGCCTCTTCGACGATACCGAGTAGACTGGCGTTGATAACGGCCGTCGGCCCGCCACCCTGCCCAACAAGTAGATTGCCTGAACGTGTCACGGACTGTTTCTCCCTCTGGCTGTGTCTGTGCCCTGGAGTGTAGCAAACGCCTGCACCAGTGTCAAGAATTAGAGCGCCAGCAACAATGTCAGGTCGTTGACGTTTGTTCCGGTTGGGCCGGTCACCACCAGGTCGCCGAGAGCTTGAAAGAAATGATAGGAGTCGTTGTTGGCAAGATAAGCGGCCGGATCAAGACCTCGGCTGCGGGCACGCGCAACTGTCTCGCCATCGGCGATTGCGCCCGCAGCATCGGTTGGTCCGTCGGTGCCATCGCTGCCACAGGCGAGGATCAGTACATCTTTCAGTCCGGCGATTTTCATGGCCGCCGCCAGAGCCAGCTCCTGATTGCGCCCTCCCAGGCCAGTGCCACGCACAGTTACCGTTGTTTCGCCACCCACAACGATGCAGCTCGGTCGAGGAAGCGGGTGACCAGAGGCGTCCATCTCACGCACAATGCCGGCCAAGACGCGGGCGACTTCGCGTGCCTCACCCTCGACGTAAGTAGAGAGCAACATGGCATGCAACCCAAGCTGCCGCGCCCGCTCCACTGCTGCCTGAGCGGCCAGATCATTGCTGCCGATAACCAGATTGTCAACGCGGCTGAAGATGGGATCACCACTTTTAGGCGTATCGGCAATCTCGCCCTTTAGCCCCTTTTCCAGGTGAAGTCGTACCGCTGGTGGCACTTTATCAATGAGATCGTAGCCTTCCAGGATCTTCCAGGCATCGCCGAAGGTCGTCGTGTCCGGAACGGTGGGGCCAGAGGCAATAACATCAAGTGGGTTGCCCACAACATCAGATAGAATAAGCGTTGCTACCTGAGCCGGGTGGGCCAGGCGGGCAAGCTGTCCACCTTTGATGGCCGAGAGATGCTTGCGAATGCAGTTCAGCTCGTTGATGGTCGCTCCACAGGCAAGGAGCAGTCTGGTCACAGCCTGCTTATCTGTCAATGTCAGGCCAGCAGCCGGTGCAATCATGAGGGCCGAACCACCACCGGAGATGAGGCAGAGCACGAGATCACGTTCGCCAGCCTGTGCGATCAGCTTTATGATCTCGCGCGTGCCCTGCACACCATTATTATCGGGAACAGGGTGCCCGGCCTCATGAATGATCAGGCGGCTCTGATCCCGGTCTCCCACTTCCGTCCGGCTGTCCTGGGAGAGGGAAAGCGGAGCGCCGACTAGGCGGTGGCCATATTTCGTGTTCACCCAACCGGCGGTCAGGCGCTCGCCCAGGATAGCTTCTGCAGCCGCGGCCATGGTGGCGCCGGCCTTTCCCGCGCCCACCACATAGATGTGGTCGAGAGACGACAGATCATAGCTTTTCTGACCGATGCGCAGGTGGTCGCCGTCGCGTCTCATGTAGCGATGCACCGCTTCCGCCGGGTCTACAGCGCGTAAAGCGGCAGAGAGAATGTCGCGGGCCATAGCCCGCTGCTCTGTGTCTGTCATCATGCCCCTCGTGTTGATGATCCTGCTTGCCTTCCGGCAAGCCATTGGAATGATTCCATCCTCTAGTGAATGCCCATAGCCGCCGCCAGTTGATCGGGCGAATAGGTGCCGGGCTTCTGACCTTTTGCCGCCATGTCTTCGACAATGCGTTGCAGCGCGGCGTTGAGGGGAGCCTCTGACCCCAGACGTTGGGCCAGACGCACAATCTCCCCATTGAGGAATTCGGTCTCCACCGTTCCTTCACCGCGCATCAGGCTCTGCCATGTTGATCCATGAGATTCAACGCCGACGCTGCCGCGGTCAGGCGTGTTGAGCTCAGGATATTGCTGCTGCGCTTCCTCCAGGGAAATGGCCTGCAGGCCCGCCTGCTGCATGAGCCGACGCGCCTCGGCGCGAACGGCGGCGGCGATTCGCCCACCTGGATCGCGGCCATCGGTGGCAGCATTGATGGCATTGGCCAGATTACCCATCAATTTGCCCCACTTGTAGGGCATGACATCGGGTGTGGCCACCGCCCGAAAGCCGGCAGCATGCAACTGCGCAGCAATGGTGTCGGCAAGATCATCCCGTCCAGCCGGATAGCGGCCGATGATGACTGTCCCTGGAGGGTCACGGTGGGCCGTAACCTCACCAGGGGTCAGATATGTACCACCAATGCGCACCATGACGCCATAGACGCGAGAAAAGTAGCGACTGGCGATTTCCTCGTTGCGGACGCCATTTTGGAAGCAGAAGACAGGCACCTCTCGAACAATCGCTTTTAGATCACGCAGTGCCGCCTCGGTGTCCTGGCCTTTCATACACAGGAAGACAACGTCGTCGGGTTGGAAAGCGATCTCGCGCGGGCTTGTCACGGCCGGAATGGGCAGATTGAAGACGCCTGATGGCGTGATGAGGCGTAGGCCGCCCTGCCGAATCGCCTGGACGTGGGCAGGGCGGGCGATGAGGGTGACGGCAAAGCCGGCGCGGAAGAGGTGCCCACCCACAACGCTGCCGATGGCTCCGGCTCCGTAAACAACGATTTGCCCCATATGATTTCCCTTTCCTCTCAGAAGATGTGCCGTTGGTCAATAAACACCCGAGCCAGCATGATCGTAAAGATCAAGGGCATCTGCATATTGTGCATTACGTCAATGACCTGCAGTCTAGAAGGTCTACTCTGCTTGTGGACTCCAATTATACAGCACCGCCGCTACCTCTGCAACGTTCCGTTGAGGGGTAACTGTTCACCGTTAGGGTAAGGGAAGTTGGAAAGCGGAGCGAGCTGGCCACGGATGCAGGTGCGGATGATACGGAACACGGATTGCCGACGGCGTTCTCCATACCCTCCCGCAGGTTTGGGTAACCTGCGGGAGGGTATAGGCATGCCGATGCACCTGCTTCCAGGGTAAACGTGAACAGTTACGTTGAGGGGTAACTGTTCACGGTTAGGGTAACAGCACTTTCGCTGGAATGCCCCCGGCCCTGCCACTTGACCCTCCCGCAGGTTTGGGTAACCTGCGGGAGGGTATAGGCATGCCGATGCACTTGCTTCCAGGGTAAACGTGAACAGTTACGTTGAGGGTAGCGGTTTCGATTTTAGATGTGCTGTCTGTGTACAACCTCACGCCACATGCATGCACAGGCGGCCTGCCGTGGCAATCATGGTATCCCTGCATCTGTACGGCCCTCCCTGTAAGCGGGAGAGGGAGGGGCGACACGCCGGTCGCACCCCCTACCTGCGGCTCTTCACCCACTTTGCGGACGAAAAGCCGCTTCCCAGATCCTTACGCCTCTTCCCCTAGCACGCCCCGCACCATCGGGCACCATGCGGGAAGGGGGCGGGAGATGGGCAGCGATGAGCCGCGCACGGCGGTCGCAGAAAACCCGCCCCAAAAGAAGTGATCCACAAAATCGAAATCGCTGCCACCGGCAAATGCCCTTGACACCTGCCGCCGATTGTGTATACTTACACTGGCCCACATGTTCAGCCGCATACAGCGCAAGTCCATTCCACGAAGCAAGAGACTGCATGAAGATCACCAAGATCGAGACATTCAAGTATTGGATCGAATGGTGCAACTGGCTCTTCGTCAAGGTCTCCACCGACGAGGGCCTCTATGGTTGGGGTGAGGGCTCCCTGCACGGGGCCATCGAGTCCGTCGAGACGGCTATCCATGAGCTGGAGCCTGTCCTCATCGGCAAGGATCCATCCGGCGTCGAGCGCCACTGGCAGGCCATGTACCATGCCTGGCGCTGGCGCGGCGGCCCAACCCTATTCACGGCTATGGGTGCTCTGGACATTGCCCTCTGGGATTTGGAAGGCAAGCGGCTTGGTGTACCAGTGTACCGCTTGCTTGGCGGGCCATTTCGTACGCAACTGCGCGGCTATGCCAGCCATTGGCTGGCCGGGGTAGATACACCAGAGCAGGCATACGAGGGTGCACGCGAAGCCGTCCGCCGCGGCTTCACCGCCTTCAAGTGGAGCCCGTTCAACGTCCAGAAGCTACGCGAAAACGAAGCGGCAGCAATCCGGCATGCCACCGAACTGATGGCTGCCGCTCGTGAAGGCGCCGGGGCAGACGTCGAGATATTCGTAGAATGCGGGGAGCGTTTGTCGCCGCGCACGGCGGTGATTGCTGCCCACGCCTTCGCGCCGTACCGTCCCGGTTGGTTCGAAGAGCCGATTCCTTTTGAGAACGCCAAAGCCATGGCCAGCCTGCAACGAGAGATGCCGGTACCCATCGCCACCGGCGAGCGTTTGCTCTCGCGTTGGGAATTCCGTGAGTTGCTGGAAGAGGGCGGATGCAAGATCATTCAGCCCGATCTGATGCATGCTGCCGGCATCAGTGAGGTGCGCAAGATCGCGGCCATGGCCGATACCTACTACATTTCCGTCGCCCCCCATAACCCCGGTGGGCCCATCTGTATGCTGGCTGCCATGCACCTGGCTGCCGCCATTCCCAACTTCCTCATCCTCGAACAGATGGAAGGCGAGCGCAGGCTGCGCGACGCACTCTGCACACAGCCGATCATCTATAAAGATGGCTTCTTCGAGCTGCCTACCGGTCCGGGTTTGGGCAGTGACTTGCACCTCGATGTATTGCGGGACCACAGTTTCCGCCCACAGCCCATTTCTGGCTCTACAGAATCGCTGTGGAAGTGACCAAGGAGGGATATGTGATCCAAACCGCCAACCGCCGCACAAGTATTCCGCGAGGCAAAGCTACGCCAAAGAGCGAGCAACCCGCTCCGCAAGATACCGACATCAATAAGCAGTCGCCAGGGGTGCGCTTCGCACCGGCGTCTGTGAACGCCTTGAAGGAAGGCGTGGACTGGATGGTCAATGCCATCCGGCCTACGCTCGGCCCCAAGGCACGCAATGTTGCCATTGCCCCTTTCTATGGCAACAACAAGCCTCCAGAACTCCTGGATGATGCGGCAACCATCGCCCGGCGCATCGTCGAGATTCCCGATGCCTATACCAACATGGGCGCTATGCTGATCCGGCATGTGTTGTGGAACGTCCATGAGAAGGTAGGGGATGGTGGAGCGACAACCGCGGTTATCATGCAAGCCCTCCTGCATGAAGGTATCCGCCTATCCGCTGCCGGCTGGAATGTCATGGCCATACGCCGGGGCATCGAAAAAGGTCTGGAGCAGGCACGTGCTGCTCTCCAGGCATTGAAGCGACCTGTCGAGACCGAAGCCGACGTTGTGGGACTGGCCTTGGCAGCGAGCGGCGACCTTGACCTTGCCAGAAAACTGGGCGAAATCTTCGATACCTTGGGGCCTGACGGCCATGTTGTTGTGCAAGAGGGATATGTTCCCGGTATCACCCATGAATACATTGAAGGAGCCTTCTGGAACTCCGGTTGGGTATCCTCGGCGTTTGCCAACAACGATTTGAAGACAGAGGCGCTGCTTATCAACCCCTATGTTCTGACAGCTCGCGGGCGCATCGAGAACTGGGAGGACATCGCCCCCATTCTGAACGCCGTAGCCGAACAACAGGACGCCTCACTGCTTATTATTGCCCTCGATGTCGCCGGAACCGCTCTCAACCTGCTGCTCAGCAACAAAGATAAAATACGGTCGGCGGCCGTCAAGGCACCCTCGTACGGCGAATATATGGATGCCCAATTGGAAGACATCGCCGTGCTCACGGGTACACGGGTCATCCTGAATAACATGGGCGAAAGTGTGGCCAAGCTGCGTCTGGATGAATTGGGACGGGCGCGCAGTGTCACGGTCAATCGTGATTACTTCGGCATCGTTGGCGGCCACGCCGATCCCAAGCGCCTGCGCGGGCACATTGCCACCCTGCGTGAGCAGATCCGGCATTACGACGGGCGTGATAGCGAAGAGCTAGGGCGCCTGCGCGAGCGGCTGGCCAAACTGATCGGTGGCGTTGCCATCCTCTACGTCAGCGGAGCCACGCCGGCAGAGACGATAGCTCGCAAAGAACGGGTCGAACGAACCGTCAACACTGTCAAACAGGCACAGGTCGGTGGTATTGTTCCCGGAGGAGGCACGGCCTACATTCGTGCAGCCGAGGCCCTTCAGAAGCTTGATTTGCCGAGGGAGCAGGCGGTCGGGATTGATGCATTGGCACGAGCGTTGGAAGAACCACTGCGCGTCATCGCCCATAACAGCGGTGCCGATGGTGGACCAATCGTCACCCTGGCCCATCAACAGCCTGACGGGTGGGGATACAATGCCATGACCGGCGAATTCGAGGATCTGTGGGCTGCCGGAGTGGTTGATCCTCTGCCGGTTGTTGAGGCAGCATTGACCAACGCCGTTAGCGGTGCGCTTATGGCGCTGACCACAACTGTCACCGTGCACCGCAAGAAGCCACCGATGGAAACAAATCCGTGAGGAGATAGCCATGACAGACCAAGAACAAAACATGCCCGAACAGCAAATTATCATGACCATGGCCATCTCTCCGACGGTGGCAGAGGATGGTATTCTTTTCGCCGTGACCAACGAAGGTACGCTCTCGTATTCGCCAAATGAGGGTAGGGATTGGCAACCGGTCAAGCTTCCCGGCTCGGGGCTGGCCATGTCGGTGGCGGTGAGCCCCTCCTTTGACCAGGATGGCCTGATGTGGGTCAGTCAGCCGGAAGGTGTGATCGTCTGGTCAAACGACCGCGGCAAGATATGGCGCGATACCTACATCACCCGCCAGGCATCGGCAGCCTCTGTCCTCGCACCGTCTCCCACAGTAGCGACCGATGGTTTGGTTCTGGCCGCCACGCTCGAAGATGGCGTGTTGCGGTCGGGCGACAGGGGACGCACCTGGTCGCCGGCCAATTTTGGCCTGCTCGACTTGAAAACATTGGCACTTGCCGTGTGCCCAAGCTTCGCCAGCGAGCAGATTGCCTTGGTGGCCACAGAAACTGCCCTCTTCCGCAGTCGCAACGGTGGCCTCTCCTGGAAGGAGGTCGGCTTTTGGGAAGATGCAGTACAGAGCCTTGCTTTCTCTCCGGATTTCGCTCACGACCGACGCGCCTGGGCCGGCACCGAGAATAGCGGCCTGTTCATGTCGGCGGATGGTGGGCTAACCTGGCAGAGCGTTGAATCGTTTCCCCACATAAGCATCAACGCCCTGGCTGCTGTGTCCACGTCACAGCAATGGCTGCTGGCCGGGACGACCGGGGGGCTCTATGCCAGCGCAGACATGGGGACGACATGGGCGATCACCGTGCCCGACGTCAATATCCTGGCTCTCGTCACAGCCGGTCGTGGAGAGAGCCTGCGCACCTTCGCGGCGGCGGAAACGGGAGAACTCTACGTCTCTCGCGGCAAACCCGACCATTGGGAGAAGATAGGTTGACAATCTTGTGGCCACTCCCAGCGTTCTCGAAAAACATAAGGACGCCATTGGCCTGATATATCACACTGTTTTAACCGATGGTAGGGAAGTCTATGCTGCCTAATGTCTGGGCAGAGCGCATCGTTGGTCAGGCGTCAGGCTAGGTGCACACGATAGGCTCCATAAACTCTATCACAAGTAGATCGGATTGCTCCAGGCCGTTCGCCCTTGGGCGTCAATGCACTCCACGCGCAGATACTTCTCCTTCCCCTGCACGCGGTAGCTTGCCTCGGTCAGAGCTTTCCCCGGCTCGGCGCGCCACTGTTCGCCATACTGTGTGTGCCCAATCACGTTGATCACGCTCACCGGCGAACACGTCACCATCAGGGTTGTGCCATCGAAATCCAGACTGTTGATGTCGGGGCCGGTGCTGGCATAGAAGCGCCCCGCCTGCAATGCTGCCAGAATGGCATCCTCGGCCAGTACGTCTGCCTCAACCATCACCCAGCCTCCACCAGCATCGTCGTCAATCCAGTGGCTATCGTCCACAGCAACCCCCCACCATCGCTTGCCGCGCACCAGCACATCGTCCCAATGCACGGTGGCCAGGGCTTTGCCCAGATCACGATTGGCACTCGTATTGTAGATTTCAATGCCCAGGATACCCTGCAACGGTAACATATCAGCCACCGTCAGGCCAGACCAATAGGGGTGAGCCAGAATGACCAGAGCACCGCGCCTGTTCAGGTCATCAATGGCAGCCTGCACCGGCATGAGGCGGGGTTCGGCATAAGTGATGGATGATGGCAGCCCCAGAACAACCAGATGATAGGTCTGTCCGAGCTCTGTATTGTCTACCGCCAGCTCGCTGCCTGTTATCGCCAACAGGCCATCGGCCAGGCCGTTGCCGGTGGTGAGCTTGTTGTGATCGGTGAAGGCTACGAAGTCGTAGCCGTGCCGGCGGTACCAGGCAGCGGCCTCTGCCGGGCTCAGCCGTCCGTCGGAGTTTGTGGTATGCAGGTGCAGATTGCCCTTGTAGCGCTGATGCTGTTTCCAATTGAGCAGGTTCATATCGTCTCCTCGTCACGGCGCAACCATGATCGCGCCCAGATTCGCCTGTGTTGCCAGCCTGCCGTAGATGTCGAGAAAGCCGCCACCGGCCGCCGGCCGCCGTGGCTGCCATTCGGCCAGCCGGCGGGCGATCTCCTCACCTGGTACATGCAGGGTAAGCTGACGGTCGGGAATGTTGATTGTGATGAGGTCGCCGTCGTGCACGGCAGCAATCGGCCCGCCTACGTAGGCCTCCGGGCAGACGTGGCCGATGCACGGGCCGCGAGTGGCACCGGAGTAGCGGCCGTCGGTGATCATGGCCACCGAGTCACCAAGCCCCATGCCCACCAGCAGGGCAGCAGGGATAGACATCTCCCGCATGCCTGGCCCACCACGTGGCCCCTCGTTGCGGATAATCAGCACATCACCTCTTTGCACCGAACGTGTCATCAGTGAATCCCTAACGTCTTCCTCGCTCTCGAAGACCCGCGCCGGGCCTGTGTGACGAAGCATGTGCGGCACAACCGCACTCTGCTTGACCACTGCACCATCAGGTGCCAGGTTGCCCTTAAGTACGACAATGCCGCCCTCTGGCGACAGTGGATTATCCAGCGGGTGCAGCACATCTGAGCGGTGGACTTCGGCCGCGATGGCAACATCACCGATGGTACGGCCATTGACTGTGGGCAGCTCCGTGGCAAGAAGCGGCGACAGTATCTTCAGCACCGCCGGGATGCCGCCGGCCCGGTGTAGATCAACAACCGTGAACGAGCTTGCCGGGCGAAACTTGCCGATGAGTGGCGTTTGCCGGCTGATCTGGTCGAACGTATCAAGCGTGATGTTGGCTCCTATTTCATGGGCCAGGGCAGGCACATGCAGCGTGGCATTGGTTGACCCGCCGATGGCAACGCACACTTTCACCGCGTTTTCCAGGCTGTTTTGGCTCAAGATATCGTTGCAGCGCACGCCGGAGCGCACAAGCTCCACAAGCCGGGCGCCACTCTCGACGCACAGTTGGCGGCGGGTGGGATCAACGGCGGGCAATGTGGCTGCACCTGGCAAGCACAGACCGAGGGCCTCCACAATGCAGTCCATGGTATTGGCCGTGCCCATGAAGCTACAGGCGCCAGGGCCGGGGCAGGCGTTGCACTCGATCTCATATAGTTCTTCTGCACTGATAAGTCCGGCTTTGTAGCGGCCCATCGCCTCTTTCACGTCGCTGGCAATGATCTCGCGGTCATCAACGTGGCCGGGCATCATCGGGCCACCGGGAACAAAAACCGTGGGCAGGTTCAGCCGCGCCGCGGCCATGAGCATACCGGGCACGATCTTATCGCATGAACAGAGCATGACCATGCCGACGAAGCTGTGCGCCCCGGCCATCATTTCCACCGACGCGGCGATAACTTCTCGCAGAGGTAGAACGTAGTGCATGCCGCGTCCCTGGGCAATGCCGTCGCACGGTGCCACGGTATTGAACTCAACCGGCATGCCACCGGCAGCGCACACGCCCTCTTTCACCCATTCGGCCAGGGTGCGCAGGTGATAGTGGCCGGGGCACGTTTCGCTCCATGAGTTGGCGATGCCGATCAGCGGCCGCTGAAAATCGGCGTCCTTGAACCCCATTGCCCGATAGAATGCACGCGGGTAGGTGCCGTACAGTCCTTCCAGTGTTCCCTGCCCTGCCATGAGTGACCTCCTGGAATTGCCGCTATCGCCTGCGCGGCTAGGCCGACGCATCAACCCGATTTGCGGGCGGTTGCCTGTCCTGTGCCGGACAGGTACAAGGAAACCGCGCCCTAAAGCCCCTCCCACAGGTTATCCAAACCTGCAGGAGGGTATGTAGAACGCCGCCGGCAATCCATGTTCCGTGCCATCCACGCCTGAATCCGTGGGCGGCTTCCCCCGTCTGCCAAACTCCTTTACCCCAACCGTGAACAGTTACAGCAATTCGCAAACTTTACACGCCATGTCGGCTGTGCTACAATGCAAACCACCGCGAGACAGCCACGATCGCAGGATGCCGATCGCGCACGATTATAGTACAGGCTCGTGAGAAGTCAAGCATTGCTGATACTCGCGATTGGACGCGTCTGAGTGTGGCGGCTGAAGTGCGCCCGCAATATGGCAATGCCGGCCTTTGTCAGGATGTTGAGTTGCCGCAGGGCAACCTGGCGTGCGCATTGGGCGCGGTTTCCACTGCTGACGAAGATGCGTCCAATCATCAATCGGTGATAACGTTGCCATGTTGAAACCGATCAAAGTTACCCTCCAAGCCGGTCCCTACAGACTGGCTGCCATCTTCTATTTGCCCAAGGATGCGTCGGGTCAAAAACCCGTTCCAGGTGTGATCGTCTGCCATGGGTTGGGCAGCAAGAAAGAGAACCATCTGGCTTACACAGAATACCTGGCCGAGCAGGGATTCGCTGGCCTGGCTTTCGATTGGCGCGGCCACGGCCAAAGCGCCGGGAATCTGGACGACCACACCCTAGACGATGTGACCGCGGCCATTGCCTACCTGAGCCGACGGCCCGAGGTAGACAGGCATCGCCTGGCCATCCGTGGCACCAGCATGGGCGCCTATTTCGCCCTCCACGCTGCTGCCCTCGATGCACGGCTCAAGGCTGTTGTTGCCATTGCTCCTGCCACCGAGGACATCGTGCTCATGGGTGTCACTCCCCCCAAAGCAGGCAAGGATGCTATTGACTACAGCCAGGGGGCACGTGTGCAGCGCAAGCCACTGATCGCCTGGATGGAGAAACAAGACATTCACAAGGCCGTGCCCAGAATCGCCCCACGGCCTATCTTCTTCATCCACTGCAAGGGTGATGAGGTCATCCCGTATCAATCCACCGAGGAGCTTTACGCCCTGGCCGGCGAGCCCAAGAAGCTTCTGCTTTTGGACGGAGGCCACCACCGCTTTGCCCAGCAAGACGGCACCGTCCACCGGCTGACAGTGGAGTGGTTGAGGGAGATCCTGGCAGGGGGAGCAACCAGTAGCAGTACGTAGCGAGCAGCAAGCAGATTTGCACAAGGAGAAGACCCATGGACATGACCGGCATAGCGGCTACCGACATGCAGGCTGCTGGTTTTTCGCCGGAGCGCATAGGCAAGATCGGCACAGTCATGCAGCGTTTCGTTGATCGCGGTGTGCTTCCAGGCCTGATCACCGTTGTTGCCCGCCATGGCAAGATTGCTCATCTGGAGTGCTTTGGCGTGACAGATATCGAAAGTCAAACGCCGATGCGTCCCGACGCCATTTTCCGTATCTACTCGATGACCAAGCCGATCACGGCAGTGGCCACAATGATGTTAGTCGAGGACGGCCTGATCCAGTTGAACGATCCCGTTTGCCGTTACATTCCTGCGTTCAAAGATACCAAAGTCTTCGTCCGGCACACTGAGCAGGGCGTCGAACTGGCCGATTTGCAACGAGACATCACCGTCCATGATCTGCTCACCCACACGGCCGGTCTCTCGTATGGCTTCTTCGACGATACGCCAGTGGATGAAATGTATCGTCAGGCACGGCTGATGACCAACAGCGACCCCATGCCCTTGACGCTCGAAGCAATGGTAACTAGACTGGCGTCGCTCCCACTAGTGCACCAACCAGGCACGGTGTGGCGCTACAGTGTGGCCCACGATGTCCTCGGCCACCTGATCAGTGTGGTGGCCGGCATGCCCTTCGACCAGTTTCTGTCGGAGAGGGTATTCACGCCGCTGGGCATGGCCGACACCGGCTTCTACGTCCCTGATGACAAGCTATCCCGGCTTGTTACCCTCTACAGCGCCACTGCCTCCGGCGCCTTCATCAAAGCACCCAAAACGAGCATCTGGCGCGACCCAAAGCGTGCTCCTTCTGGCGGCGGAGGACTTGTCTCGACTGCGGCAGACTACCTGCGCTTTGCCCAGATGTTGCTCAACGGTGGCGTTCTCGATGGCGTCCGCCTTCTCAGCCGCAAATCGGTGGCACTGATGACCAGAAACCATCTGTCGGCAGGCATGTTGCCGTTTGCCGTTGATGCTCGCTACCCTGAGCTAGGTTACGGCTATGGCCTGGGTGTGGGTGTACTGATGAACGCCGCAGAGGCCGAAGAACTGGCCGGCGAAGGCATGTACTACTGGAGCGGCGCGGCTAAAACCCGCTGGTGGAACGATCCCAGCGAAGACCTGATCGGCCTCATGATGGCCCAAGTCCTCACGCCTACCCGGTTGCCTGAGGTCGAAGCGATCAAGACCGTGTTCAGGACTCTCGTCTATCAGGCAATCGAGGACTGAGAAGGTGGCCGAGTCACGACAGCTCTTCACGATCGGGCAGCCCATGCATCGCCCGTTTACACTGGGTGATGTGGCCATCTTCATCGGCGTTGGCACGGTTCTTTACATTGGGGTGCGTCTGGCCTTCAATGCCCCTGATGTGGTTAAGGGCCCGACTATTTTATTGACCCCGCGGGCGCTGCCGTGGTATGCCGTGCTTTCGGTCGTGCGCATGGGCGCGGCCTATGCCCTTTCGCTTCTCTTCAGTCTCGTCTACGGCTATACGGCTGCCTATAATCGCAACGCCGAACGTGTGCTGATGCCCTTACTGGATATCTTGCAGAGTGTTCCCATTCTTTCTTTTCTACCGGTTGTCGTCTTGAGTCTGACGGCCATTTTGCCCCAAGGCGTAGCCCTTGAGCTGGCCGCCATTGTCCTGATCTTCACCAGCCAGGCCTGGAATATGACCTTTGCCTGGTACCAATCGCTCACCACCATCCCCAACGAGCTACGTGAAGCGACCAGTATCTTCCGTCTCAATCGCTGGCTGCGCTTCAAGACCCTGGAGCTGCCCTTCGGCATGATCAGCCTGATCTGGAACAGCATGATGAGCTGGGCCGGCGGCTGGTTTTTCCTCATGGCTTCCGAAATCTTCACCGTTGGCTCGCGTGACTATCGTCTGCCCGGTCTTGGTAGCTACCTGAAAGCCGCCGCCGATGAAGGCGACATTCAAGCTATCCTGATGGGCCTGGTTACTCTCCTCTTTGTTATCATTGGTCTTGACCAGTTGGTCTGGCGGCCCCTCCTGGCCTGGTCGGATCGCTTCAAGCTAGAATCTGTTGCAGGCCAGGATGCGCCCGGCTCATGGTTCTATGATGTTGTGCGCGATGCCCGCGTCGTAGCCTGGTTGCGCGAGCACATGATCGGGCCCATCGCCGAGGCTATTGATGCCAGAACTCTCGCTGCCCCGCCGACACGCAGGGCACAGTCTCAAGGAGAGTCCTCGCGCCATTGGGTGAGCGGAGTGGTCGAACTGGGTAGCGGTCTTGTGCTCTTCTATGGGGCATTCAGGATCATGGAAGTTTTGACCACCATCACCGTCGCCCAATGGGTAGGCATCCTGGGGGGGCTGGCGGCGACGCTGCTGCGCGTTGCGACTGCACTGCTGATCGCCCTGGCCTGGACAATACCGGTTGGCGTATCCATCGGCACGCGCGGGCGGCTGGCCGCCGTCTTGCAGCCGCTGGTGCAAATCTTCGCTTCAGTGCCGGCGACAGCACTCTTTCCTATTCTCCTATTCGGCCTGCTCAAGCTGCCGGGTGGGCTCAACCTGGCGGCGATTCTGCTCATGCTTCTGGGCACACAATGGTATCTGCTCTTCAATGTCATTGCCGGGGCATCGGCCATCCCTCAGGATCTCAAATATACATCTGCTTTACTGCAACTTGGCGCATTGGAGCGTTGGCGCACACTGATCCTGCCCGCTCTCTTTCCGTACATCATTACCGGCGCCATCACCGCCGGCGGCGCATGGAACGCCAGCATCGTCGCCGAGTATGTGACTTTTGGCGGGCAGACATTATCCACGGTTGGCATTGGCTCGCGTATCGCTCATGCTACTGCATCGGGCGATTATGCCCTGCTTCTGGCGGCAACGCTGGCAATGATCACGGCCGTGGTGTCAATCAATCGTGTTTTCTGGCGGCGACTCTACCGCCTGGCAGAGGATCGCTACCGTATGGAGTAAGCTATGTCCAAGAATGCGCCTCTCCTGGAGGTCAGGCATGTCCATCAGATCTACGGCAGCGGCGATCGCCAATTTGCAGCGCTCCAGGACATCAACCTTAGCATCAACGAAGGAGAGTTTGTAACTCTGGTTGGGCCATCGGGATGCGGCAAGAGCACACTCTTGCGTATCATCACCGGTCTGCAACAGCCAACCCAAGGGCAGATTCTTTACCGGGGTACGCCGCTACGCGGGGTGAACCCTCATGCCACCATCGTGTTTCAGACATTTGCTCTTTTCCCCTGGCTGACGGTGCAACAGAACGTCGAGGTTGCACTGAAGGCGCGGGGCATCGGACGTGAGGAGCGAAGTCAACGCGCCGTGAGCTTGCTGGACAAGGTTGGCCTCGATGGATTCGAGACGGCCTATCCCCGTGAGCTCTCCGGCGGCATGCGTCAAAAGGTGGGTTTTGCCCGGGCCATGTCTGTTGAGCCTGAATTACTTTGCTTGGATGAGCCGTTCTCGGCCCTTGATGTACTGAGCGCCGAAGCCCTGCGGGGCGAGCTGCTGGAATTGTGGACGAGCGGCAGCATTCCCACCCGCGCCGTGCTGATGGTGACGCACAACATCGAAGAGGCCGTTTTCCTGGCCGACCGCATCATCGTCATGGAAAAAGAGCCGGGCCGGATTATTGCCGACATGCCTGTGGGCCTACCCCATCCACGCCAGCACAAGTCGGCCCAGTTCACAGCGATGGTGGATCGGGTGTACGCTACTCTGGCCGGTCAGACACAGCCAGAGCATCTCGAACTCGGTGTCGCTCCTGGTGAACCGGGAACAACGCGCAGTCTGCCTCACATCACCATCAACGACCTGGCCGGTTTCTTGGAATACCTTGACGAGGCACCCAACAATCGCGCCGACATCTACCGCCTGGAGCAAGAGCTGAAAGTGGATACTGACCACCTGCTGCGCCTGACACAGGCTGCCGAGATGTTGGGCTTTGCCACAGTGTCACAAGGTGATATTACACTGAGCGCATTGGGCGAAACGTTTGCCGAGGCCAGTATCCTGGCGCGTAAGGAGATTTTTGCCACGCGGCTACGCCGCCTGCCCATGTTCCGTTGGTTCCTGACCATGCTGCGTGCTGCCAACCAGAATCGGCTGGACTGGAAAGTCGTACAGACTGCCCTGGAGCTGGAGTTTCCGCCAGAGGAGGCTGAGCGACAGCTTGAGATCATTGCCAACTGGGGACGCTATGCTGAGATTCTGGTCTATGATGACAGCAACGGCGTCTTCTATCTCGAATCGGCTGCCGAGCCGGCAAAGGCCATGACTGCGTGATTGCATTGCGCGCGGATAAAAGTAATGTTATAATCCACGCGGCATGCGTTTCTGGATGGTCGCCCACGACCGGCCGACGTGCTGATTTCACGGTCCTCTGAAGGCAGCACCAGGCGCGGTGCCAAAAACAGTAAGGAGCGCTCATGAGGATTGCGGTTGACGCAATGGGTGGAGACCATGCTCCACAGGTCGTCATTGACGGCGCCGTGCAGTTTGCCCGCGAAAACCCAGACATCGAGCTGATTCTGGTTGGACGACGCGATGTTATCGAGGCCGAACTCAAGAAGTACAAGACCGATGGCCTCAAGCTCAGCATCGTCCACGCCCCCGACGTCGTGGAAATGGAAGAGCACACAATTGCGGTCAAAGAGAAGAAAGATGCCTCCATGAATGTGGCCGCGCGCCTGGTGCGCAGGGGTGAAGCCGACGCCTTCACCTCGGCAGGTAATTCGGGCGCGGTGATGGCGGCTGCTCTCTTCAACATTGGCCGCATCAAGGGCATAGACCGCCCCTGCCTGGGCACCATCTATCCGGCAGCTCCCAATAAATGCTTCATTCTGGACGTTGGCGCCAACACCGATCCCCAACCCGAAAACCTGCTGCAATTTGCCATCATGGGCAGCATCTACGCCGCAGACGTATTGCATGTGCCCAACCCGCGGGTGGGCATTATTTCCAACGGCGAAGAAGAAGATAAGGGCTCAATGCTGACACGTGACGCCCAAAAGCTGCTGAAGGCCCATCCACAGTTGAACTACATCGGCTGCGTTGAAGGCAAAGATGTACCAAAGGGCGTGGCCGATGTCGTCGTCAGTGATGGCTTCGTCGGCAACGTCATGATCAAGCTGACCGAGGGCATTGTCTCGTTCCTGATTCGCCAACTGAAGCGAGAGTTTAGCGGGGAACCGCTGAATAAAATCGCCCTCATCCTTCTGTTACCAGGCCTGATCCTCATGCTGCCCGGTTTTGTTCTTCTTTCGCCCTCGCTGCGCCGGCTGTGGAAGCGCATAGACTGGCGCGAGTATGGCGGAGCACCGCTGCTAGGCGTCAACGGCGTCGTCGTCATCGGTCATGGTCGCTCTGATGCCAAAGCGATCAAGAACATGATCCGCATGACCAGGGAATGTGCTCAAAACGATGTCGTTGAAAAGATTCGCAGAGGGATCGAAGAGACCACCCTGACGCCCGTTTCATGAGACAATCTTCATGCATTGCCTGCCACCGACTGCCATCCACAAGGAGAAACGCGTGCGCATACTCAGCAACGAAAACCTCATTAGGACCAGATCACTGTGGAGTGGACGCTTTATGTTCGTTGGTTTCGGCCTGACACTGCTTGCCGCTGTGCTTATCTTCTACAGGCCGACCGATGCCCAATTCGTCCTTCTCGCCTATATCTTCCTTATCGGCGGTTTCATCATTTCGAACATCGGCGCCGGTGCTGCCTCCAAGTGGCGTCGTGAGCCACGGCCCGATCAAGCGCTGGCCAAAGCGCTGAAGGGGCTGGACAACAGACACCGTCTCTACAACTATCTCTTGCCGGCCGAGCACGTCCTCTTGACCCCAATGGGCATCAAAGTCTTTCAAGTGCGTCGGATAGCAGGCGACATCTCCTGCAACGGCGACAAATGGTCGCACAAGCGCGGTGTGTTGGCCTTTCTGCGGTTTGCTGCCGAAGAGCAGCTCGGTAATCCGACCAGGGACATACAGCGCGATCTGAAGCTGATGCAAGAGTTCCTGGACAAGAATCTAGAAGGCGTTCAGGTGCCCATGCAAGGACTGATTCTCTTTGCCCATCCCGCTGCTCGTCTGACGCTAACCAATCCGAGTGTTCCCGTTTTGACCAACGATGAGGTCAAGCCATATTTACGCAAGGAGCTGACACAGGCCGCCAAACTCGATGCCGATACGTACGACGACCTGGCCGATCTCTTCGACAGCGTGGAGGGCGCAGAAGAAACAAGTGAACCCGAGCCTGAACCGGCAGCAAAGCGCACGACCAGGGCAAAGGGGGCAAAGACCGGTAAGAAGTAACCCGTCTTTGCCTGCATCCTCAAAGCACGGAGTCGTCAGCTTAACGATGATCAAGCAACCTGGTTCCAAAATGTGTTTTGTGTGTGGCTCCGACAACCCCATCGGTCTCCACCTTGACTTCTGGATGGATGGAGACGTGGTGTGGACAGAATTCACCCCTCGTCAGGAACACCAGGGGTATCCAGGTGTTTTGCACGGCGGCATTGTGGCCACTCTGCTCGATGAGACAATGGGTCGCGCGGCGTACCTGCAAAAACTGTGGATGGTTACAGTCAAGATGGAGCTGAGTTATCGCAAGCCGGTGCCCCTGGACCAAACGCTGCGAATCACAGCGCACATTGATCAACTGCGCGGTAGCCGCATGGTGACCACCGGTCAGATCCTGTTGCCCGATGGCAGTGTGGCTGTTGAGGCGCATGGTCTCTATCTCCGCTTGCCAGATGAGCGTCTGATGGGCTTTCTCGATGCCTTGCGGGCGCAAGGTGTTGATGTGTCACAGTATGAGCCGGAATCTATTCGCGGAACGTGACGACGCAACCTCGGCGCCGGGGGCGTACCCGGCAGGTCAAGTGGTTTCAGGTCGCACGGTCGTTGTATCCATAACGGTGGTATAGATCAGCGGACATGCGCATCGTTCTCAATGCCCAACTCCTGTCGTTCAGTGCATCCTATCGCCAGGCAGGGATCAGCCGGTTGATCCATGCCACGATCCAGGGTTTGCAGGCAGTTGATCATGATAATGATTATATCGCCTTTGCCGGCAACCAGCGTATTCCCAGCGGCTACATCAGCAACAACCATTGGCGAATCATCACATCTCGTTGGCCGACCCACAATCGGCTCGTACGCATTCTATGGGAACAGACGTCCCTGCCCTGGTCGGCACTACAGGCAAAGGCCGACCTCTTGCACGCGTTAGCCTTTGTAGCTCCGCTTGCCTGCCCACTGCCGACCGTGGTCACGGTCTACGACTTGAGCTTTTTGCTCTATCCGGCGGTCTTCAACTGGCTAAATCGCCTGTATCTTTCGGCAATGACGCCGCCATCTGTGCGCAAGGCGCGCCGTGTTATCGCCATCTCCGAGAGCACGAAACGCGATCTGGTGCGGCTGATGCACATCCCACCCGAACGGGTTGACGTGGTCTATCCAGGGCTGGAACCCGACATCAAACCTATTGAAGATCCGGCAGCCCTGGCGGCCTTCCGCCGCCGTCACAATCTGCCTGATCATTTCGTCCTTTTTGTTGGGACGTTGGAACCACGCAAGAATGCGGACGCGCTTGTACGTGCCTATGGCTTGTTACGCCGCCGAGGTGTAGTGCGCCATGCCCTGGTCTTGGCAGGCAGTAGGGGCTGGCGCTATGAGAGCATCTTCGCTGCCATTGAAGAGAGTGGCGTTGCGGATGATGTTATCTTGCCCGGCTACGTGGCACGGGAAGAGCTGGCATTCTGGTACAGTGCTGCCGACATCTTCGTCTATCCCTCACTCTATGAAGGCTTCGGCCTGCCGGTGCTGGAGGCTATGGCCTGTGGTACGCCCGTCATCACGTCAACAGCATCGTCTCTGCCAGAGGTGGCCGGAGATGCTGCCTGTCTCGTTGATCCCAATGATACTGGCGGGCTGGCCGAGGCCATTGAGCATGTGCTGACACAGGCCGATGTACGAGCCGAGATGAGTGCAAAAGGTCGTCAACGTGCAGCAACATTCACGTGGGAGCGCATGGCCCAGTCAACACGCAATGTATACGAGAAGGCTCTGGCATCGTCTCTGCCTATGACAACGACGGGCAGTCCCCCATGAAGCCAGAGTCATCGGTGGGCAGGATCGAGGATGAGGAACGGTAACAACTCAAAGAAAGCAAACCACTGGCAAGAGCGCGCCGCTCTGGTGGCTCTGGACATTGTGCTCATCAATATTGCCTTTGTCCTGGCTCATTTCATCCGCTATGAACGGGAGATCGGCGGCAATGTAGAAGCAGCGTTCTATGTATCATTGCGCAATCTGTTACCACTTCAGCTAACGCTGACGGTCGTCATCATCGCCGTGCTTATTGCCGAAGGATTCTACAGGCAACGTCGCGGGACACCCTGGCTCGCCCAGGTGGTCATGATCGCCCGTGGGACGCTGGTCGGCTTGACCATTGTGCTCTTTGCCTACCTGATCTTCCGGCCTGTGTTGCCGTCACGTCTCTTGTTTGCCTATGTTTGGATCCTGGCAGTTGTTTTGCTTGCTGTGTCTCGTTTGTTTGTGGGGGTGATTCAATCCTGGCTGTGGCGGCGCGGTATCGGCGTTGTGCGCGTGTTGGTGGTTGGCGCCGGGCAGGTGGGGCGAGCGATCATGCAGAATATCCTGGCCCGCCCTGAGCTTGGCTATCAACTGGTCGGCTTCGTTGACGATGATCCGGCCAAACAAGAAGACATCGGGCGGGCGAAAGCCCTCGGCACAACCGCCAACGTGGCACAGGTGATCGCGCACGAGCATATTGATCAGGTTATCATCACCCTCCCCTGGATGTCCCATGACAAAGTGCTGGACATTATGAGCCGCTGCCAGAATGTGCGCGCCGATTTCCGCATTGTCCCTGATCTCTTCCAGCTTAGCCTGTCGCAGGTTGATATTGATGAGATCAACGGTATTCCGCTCATCGGGGTGCGCGAGGTCACCATCAGCCCGGCCGCCCGTGTCGTCAAGCGCGTGATTGACGTTGTTGGGGCGCTCTTGGCGCTCATTGTTTTGTCACCGCTCATCCTGGTTGTGGCCCTACTGATCAAGCTCGATTCCCCCGGGCCTGTCCTCTTCCGGCAAACGCGGGTTGGTCGGGGAGGCAAGGAGTTCACAGTCTATAAGTTCCGCACCATGCGCGTGAACGCCGAGCAGGAATTGCCTGCCCTGGCCGATCGCAATGAGGTGAAGGGCATCACCTTCAAAATACGCGACGACCCGCGCCGCACCCGTGTGGGTAAGGTGCTCCGCCGTTGGAGTATTGATGAGCTGCCGCAGATTTTCAACGTCTTGCGCGGCGACATGAGCCTGATCGGCCCGCGGCCGCCGCTCCCCTCGGAAGTGGCACGCTATGAAGACTGGCACAAGAAACGGCTGGAGGTCTCACCCGGCATAACGGGTCTATGGCAGGTGATGGGCCGTAGCGACCTGCCTTTCGTCGAGATGGTAATGATGGATCTCTACTATATCGAGAACTGGTCATTGGCGCTCGACTTCAAGATCCTTCTGCAGACGATCCCCTCGGTCTTGCTGGGACGCGGGGCATACTGAGAACGTAGACTGCCGATGTTTATGGGCCATCGGCAGTTGAACATACCCGTTGATACATCATTTGGCGTAGTTGATTTGATTGTGAAATATGCTACAATTGAATCAGGTCTCTTTGCCCACACAGCGGGCAAAGACGCATTCCTCAACAAAAGGAGTAGCAAGGTGAATAAGAAGACCGTTCGCGACATTGACATGAAGGGCAAGCGTGTGCTGATGCGTGTCGACTTCAATGTACCGATGGAAGGCGGCGTTGTGACCGATGACAAGCGCATTCGCGCCGCATTACCCACGATTCAGTATGTGCTCGACCACGGGGCGTCGTTGATCCTGATGAGCCATTTGGGACGCCCCAAGGGCACCGGTTTCGATCTCGAGTTCAGCCTGAAGCCAGCAGCCGAGGCCTTGAGCAAATTGTTGGGCAAGACTGTGAAGATGGCACCTGACTGCGTTGGGCCTGAGGTCGAGGCCATGGCCAAAGCCCTTAAGCCCGGCGAGGTGCTGATGCTAGAGAACACCCGCTTCCACAAGGAAGAGGAGAAGAACGACCTGGACTTTGCCAAGAAGCTGGCAGCTCTGGGTGATATCTATGTCAATGATGCCTTCGGCTCGGCCCACCGGGCACACGCCAGCACCGAGGGCATTGCCCGCTACCTGCCGGCCGTCTCCGGATTCCTGATGGAGCAGGAGCTTGAATACTTGAGCAAGGCGACTGAAAACCCCGCCCGACCGTATGTTGCCATTCTGGGTGGCGCCAAGATCAGCGACAAGATCGGCGTTGTCGAGAATCTTTTGGCCAAGGCCGACAAGGTCATCATCGGTGGCGGCATGGCCAACACCTTCCTGGCCGCCAAGGGCTATAACATGGCCGATAGTCTGGTCGAGACTGGGTCAATCGAAACGGCCAAGGCCATCATGGCTAAAGCTGGCGACAAGCTTGTCCTGCCCATTGACGCAGTGGTCGGTGACAAGTTTGACGCCGAGGCCAACACAAAAGTCGTGGATGTGGACAAGATCCCGGCCGGCTGGCGCATGATGGATATCGGGCCGAAGAGCGTGGCCCTGTTCAGCGAGGTGCTCAAGGGCGCCAAACTGGTGGTGTGGAACGGGCCTATGGGCGTCTTCGAGTTCCCCAAGTTTGCCGAAGGCACGTTTGCCATTGCCAGATTGCTGGCCGACAGTGGGGCGACGACGGTCATCGGTGGCGGCGACAGCGCCAGCGCCGTGAAGAAGGCCGGCGTGGCCAAGAAGATGACCCATGTGTCCACCGGCGGCGGTGCCTCGCTGGAGTTCCTGGAGGGCAAGGTGCTGCCGGGTGTGGCAGCGTTGAACGACAAGTAACGTTGTAGTATAATAGAACGCAGACGAATGTAGCCATCTCTAGGGTCGCTATCGTCTGCGTTCTGTTCTTGTGGCTCATCACTCGTGGGGGGCAAAGCATATGAAGTTCACCAAAGTAGAAGACCTGACCGTCGAGCACTTCCTGCCGTTCGGCTTTTTCGCCAGTCTGGTTGATCCGCACAGTGAGAAGATCGGTGCCCCGCCCGTTGAGTTCTATCGCGACGCGGTACAGCAAGACCTGGGAGGCGCTGGCATCGTGTCCTTCTCGACCTGCCGAGTTGAGAAACGCGACTACGTCATTACGGTGTCAGAGTATCACAGCAAGACCGGCGAGGGCATTTTGCCACTCGATAACGACGTGCTGATCCATGTTGGCCCGGCCACGCCGGATAGCACCGTGCCGCTGGACAAGATCAAAGTCTTCCGTGTGCCCAAAGGGACAATGGTCGTCCTGCGTCCGGGCGTGTGGCACCATGCCCCATTCACGGTCAACGACCGGCCGGCAAACGTGCTGATCGTATTGCCCGAGCGGACATATGCCAACGATTGTACCGTTGTGATGCATGACGAGAAGGATCGCATAGCGATCAACATGTAGGCTGAACGGCACACGAAACCATACAGATTCCCGAAGTCTGACAGGCTTCGGGAATCATGTGTTATTGCCTCTTGCAGTCCTGGCCGCAAACGGTTATACTAGACGCACGCTCATATTGTCTTGCGTGGTGAACGAGGCAATGACATTCAATCAAGGAGGAAACCGTGGAAAAACGACGCTTAGGACGGACAGGTCATATGAGCAGTGTGGTCATCATAGGCACGGCCGGCCTGGGCAAAGTGGATCAGGCGGAAGCCGATGCTGCCATGGAGTTCATGCTGGCGCATGGTGTCAACCATATTGATATTGCCCCATCCTATGGCGACGCCGAGCTGCGCGTGGGACCCTGGATGCCGCGCATCCGCAACCAGGTCTTCCTGGCCAGCAAAACGACCAAACGCACCCGGCAGGAAGCCTGGGACGAGATGCAGAACACGCTCAAACGTCTGCAGGTAGAGAATGTTGATCTCTATCAGTTCCACGCCGTGACGACCTTTGCCGATCTGGAAGCCATCTTCGCTCCCGGCGGTGCACTGGAAGCCTTCGTTGAGGCCAGGAAGCAGGGACTGACAAAGTATCTGGGCATCACCGGTCATGGGCTGGATGCTCCACGCATCCAGATTGAGGCGCTCAAGCGTTTTGACCTGGACACTGTCATGTTCCCCCTCAATTTCGTGCTGTGGGCAAATCCGCAATACCGTGCCGATGTGGAAGAACTGCTTGCCCTCTGCGCCAAGCGCGATGTCGGCGTGCAGTGCATCAAGTCGCTGTGCAAGGCGCCCTGGGGCGAGCGCGAGCGCCGCTGGCGGCCCTGGTACGAGCCGTTCGACGATCTCTACATGATCAAGGCTGCCATCCGCTGGGTGCTGTCGCAGCCGATCACGGGCATCCCCTGTGCCGGTGACAATCGGCTGTGGCCAGCCATCGTTGACGCTGCCGAGCGCTTTGTGCCCATGACCAAAGAGGAGCAAGAAGCGTTGGTCGCCACGGCCGGCAATTATGAGCCGCTGTGGGCGCCGGCCGCAGCCTGAGGTTGATCGGGTGCGCGTAGATATGCTGTAGCAAGTGCCTGGTCGGGGCGAAGCATTTTGTAGCAGGACATGTCTGATAGACAACACATGAACCATGAAATGTTTCGCTCCGACGGAATGAAGCTGGATTCCCCTGAATGTGACCGCATTGAACGACAAGCAACCGTTATAGATAGCATAGGGGGCAAGACGTGCATACAATCTGCGCGCATCCACGTACGTATCGTTCCCTGCTCCGCTGGATGGTCACGTTGGCAGCCGTTGCCGCTGTCCTTTTCCTCGCTGTTGTCACTCTTGCTGTTCCGGCCAGTTCTATAGCGCCAACACCTGCCAGCCCCACCCCACTCATAGCGCCTGGCCGTTCCACCTACGCCGCCATGCGCCAGTATGCTGCGGCCAATGGGTTGCCATTGCCATCTCTGCCACACCTCAGCCGCACCACAGCGGCGACGCAGGCTCACCTGGACGTATCCTACGGCATCACGGAAACCTGGGACCTGGAAGAGGATGTCCCCCAGGGTCAGATTGGCCGCTCCGATGGCCTGGGACGGCGTAATCTGGGCGTGGATGATGCAGGGACGGTGTACGCATTGTGGGAGTACGACCGCGGCATAGATGATCCTGCTCCCGAGAAGTCGGCTGTACGCTTCGGCTATCGCATGCCGATCGGCGCCTGGACGATCGTCTCGCCCACCATGCGGGGCCTCTCCTGTGGTGTGTGCCATACCAGCCGCAGCAATGGCCTGGTCGGTTCCTCTCTGGCTGTGGCTGACGATGGCGCAGCCCACATCTTGTGGATGCAAGATGTTAGCCTGGGCTACAGCGACGCTACAACGCCAACGCACATGCTGCGGACGCCCAGCGGTGCCTGGTCCACCCCCACAGCCCTCAGCCAACCCAAGCCAGGGCAGTACCGGAGCCAGGGAGATTCCAGTCCGCCCGACATTATCACCGACCGCAACGGCAACGCCTATGCCCTGTGGGTGGAGCAACGTGACAATACTGATGACGACGAATGGGACGATGACAATGTCTTTTTTGCCTTCCGCCAGGCAAATGGCAGTTGGGGAGCACCGGAACGGGTAAGCCGCCAGGCAGTGCAAGGGCAGCGTTATGATCGCGAAGGATCAACCGTTTCTATTGCTGTTGATGCCTCTGGTAAAGCCTATGCCCTGTGGGCGCCCGCCTACCCAATCCAATACCCCAGCCAAACCTTCCTTTTCTCGTACCGTATCGCACCTGGGCAGTGGAGCACGCCCGAGCCCGTGTGGGATAAGCTGCCGACAGGTCAGGCCTACGATCCTGCCCTTGCCGTAGATTCCTTCGGCAATGCCTACGCTGTCTGGATATACAAAGCGAATGACTATGGCCAGGTACGTTTTGCCTATCGCCGCGCCGGCATCAGCAGCCAGTGGGCTGACAGTCAGCCTATTGCCGACTGGCCCAACTTCGACCAACGCCTGCCGGCCATTGTGGCCGACGACGCCGGTCAGGCCAATGTCGCCTGGCTCAATGGCTATGATCGCGGCTACAATTCGTGGCGGTGGAATGTGCTGTTCTCTGTCCGCCCGGCCGATTGGTTTTGGGGGCCGGTGGAGCGGGTGAACAAAGAGGAGGGTATGGCTGCCAGCGACACTCCTCCATCACTGGCGTTGGACAACAGCGGCAGTGTCTGGGCGCTGTGGGCCCGCTCGACCTGGCAAGGCACGGGGCTGCGCCTCTCACGGCGGGGAGCAGGCATTCATCTCGGCGGGCGTGTTTATGTGCCGGCGTCATACCTGCCCGAGGGTTACGACTTCCCCTTAATCGATGTGCCGGTGGCTCTGGTGCGCGACGGTACGGTCATCACCCATACCATTAGCAAGGCACCCGACGGGGCGTACATGCTTTATGATGTGCCAATTACGACCAACGTGGTGCTCAGCGTCACCCTTGAGCATGCCTTGAACCCCACGCGCACCTTTGAGATCCTGTTTAACTGGGGTGCCCAGTCTGTTGCTACCACTGACCCGTTCACAATCACATCGCGTCCTGCACAAGTGCTGCGCAATCTGCCCTTCGCTGATGTTGATGGTATAAACGCGCCCAACTTTAACTCCACCTTCTTGGCGCCTTCTGGTGCCATGTATTACCACACTCATCAGGCGTGGGAGCTAACACAAAAGATGTACTGGACACTCGATTTCACCCTGCCCGTCTCGATCATTGGCTTTTTCCCATCAGATTCCAGTTTCTGGCGCGGGCCTGGTAGCAACGGCAGCGGCGCCGGCACGGATCCTTTTATTGCTATCCGCCTTACGACCTCGGACATCGATTCTGGCAACCGTCCCGATAATCGCGAATGGCACGAATTCGGTCATCACGTGCAGGCAGACATTGACAATAATCTAATTCCCCGCTACACCGGCAACGTGAATCACGACGGCTATCCCAATCCTTCTTCAACCGATTCGTGGGCGGAGGCGTTTGCTGAGTTCTTCTCGATGATGGTAGCACAACAGATCGCCCAGGATCCCCAGCCGCAGATGTACTTGTCGCAGGGTAATGAACTGAACATGGAGGAAAATCTGCGCCCCCGCTATCCCGGGGTTGAGGATCAACGCGGCGATGAGGAGCTCGCCATTGCCAGTCTTTTGTGGGACCTGGTGGACCCGGTGAACGCCGACGACCTCACCGTGGACAACGGCAACGTCTACGCCGACTGTGTCCAGAAAGATTGGGACTCAATCATGTACTATCTGGGCTATGACTATATTGGCTGGCCGGGCCGATCACCCATTGCCCCCTCTGACTACGGTTTTATCTTCGATGTCAAGCATCTCTACGATGTGCTCAAGTATCAGCGGGTAGGCAACGAAAAGTCACATGGCCTGCCAATGGACGACCTGGACGAGCTGTTCATTGCTCACGGCCTCTACAAGGATGCCAACAACAATGGTGTATACGATGCAGGCGAAGAGATCGGCCGTGTGGCCGACGGAACCAGGCCTGATCGACGCGACCGCCCCGCTTTCCCGGGCTCGTTCATCGCCGTCAGCGCGCGTGATGCAGCGGGCGCGCCGGTGACGGTGACCGAGTACTTGGTGGACATGCGGTTTCCGCCGCCTTTCGCGTACCTGAGTTATAGCTTCACGACCAGACCAGAGAACCCCACACGCCTCTACATCCAGGGGCCGGCGCCTCAATATCACGCTCAGATAACAATCACGCCTCGCGTCGCGGGTAAGATGGCAACTGCACCTCTGGTCTTTACCAACGATTTCTACTGGCAAGAGACGGACACCCGGCCGGCAGATTACTTTCTGGAACATACTTTTCTGATGACCAACACCATGTCGGTTTACCTGCCGGTGATTGTTGGTAACTGGATGGGCCGCGTGAATGCAGACGCCAGCGCTGCGCACCAGGCCGTGCAAGTGGCAGCAACAGCCACACCGACGCCGCGCGCCTGCCAGCCCAGCCCCACACCCATGCCGCCGATCGTGGAGAGCATTGTCCCGGCATCGGCCGTGCCGGGGTCGAGCGTGCAAGTCACCATCTACGGCTATTTCTTCCAGCCGGGGGCCAGCCCGTATATCGGGCGCACACTGCTGGGTAATGTGGAATATCTGGGTGCTGAGACAACCGTACCGCACCGCTGGCGGCTACGCGCCACCGTCCCGGCCAGTCTGGCTGCCGGCGTGTATGACGTGACGGTCGTGAACCCCGACGGGAAGGCAGGACTGCTTCCGCGTGGTTTCACCGTGGCCGAATCTGCCAGCCCGACGCCCACGCGCACGCCAACTGTCGCGGCCACACCGCCAACAGCGACCGCGACACGATTGAGCACCACCACGGCTACGCCCACCACAGTAACACAAACGCCGACGACATCAGCAACCCCGGCTGCCACGGCAACACAAACGCCAACGACATCGGCGACCGCCACACCAACCGTAACGCCAACGGGCAGCGTAACATCGTCGCCGTCTGCCACAATGACGGCCACGGCAACCGGCACGCTCATACCGCCCCCCAGTCTCACTGCCACACCGACCGCAACCGCAACGGTGACTCAAACCAGTACAGCCACACAGACGGCGACGCCCCCGGCCACGCCAACGGCATCATCTACGCCGCTACGCACGACGACACCCGTGTCCGGCTGGCAGACGATCTTTGCCGACGATTTTGATGGCAGCTTCCCGGGTCCGTGGGTGCGTTACGGTAACCCAGGCTGGGGTCGCACCAAATGCCGCGCCTCCACGACGCCGAATAGCGTCTGGCCTGCTGCCGACGGCAGCGGCGCCGTCGTACCCTGCACCAACAGCTATCCCAACAATCTCAATGCGCAGATGATCTACGGTCCCTTTAGCCTGGCCAGCGCAACGGCCGCAGAAGTGACCTTCTCACGCTGGCAAAAGAGCGAACAAGGGTACGATTATTTCATGTGGCTTGCTTCAATTGACGGAACAAGCTTTAGTGGCTGGCAGAATAGCGGCGATTCCGGTGGCTGGATCACAGACACACTCGACCTCAGCAATGTGCCGAATTTGGGAGACCTGCGGGGGCGTCCACAGGTGTGGATTATGTTTGCTTTCCAGAGCGATGGCTCGGTGGGCGATCAGGGGGTGTTCCTGGATGATGTTGTAGTTCGAGAAAAATGAGGCCGGAGAGGGGCGCAAGCATCCAGGAAGCGGGTTTTCCGCCCGTGCAGCAGGCGGAAAAACCCGCAACACACAGCCTGCCTTCTCACTCGTGGAGAAGGGGTGAGTGAGGGTATTGCAGCAGTTGCGCAACCTGCAGGAGGACGGCACCCTACATCGCGCCGACAGCCTCGGCAATCGCCAGAGCTCGCCTGGCGACGTCCATCGCCTTCGGGCCAAGGATCACCATCATTGGCTCTTTGCCCCAGTCTCCCATGTGATAGAAGACATCAGGCACGCGGCCGGCTTTTCTGATTGCCTCTTCGGCGCCCCACAGTGTGCTTCCTCCCTCCCTGGCCTTGACATCGGCCGGTTCATCACGCCGATCGTAGGACGATATGACGAGCCCCAACCGCCTGCAGGCATCCAGGATGCTGTCATTGACGGTAATGTTCATGGCGGCGCGGATCTGTGGGTTGGTGCGTCCCGCAGCAATAATAGCGCGGGCGATGTGGCGTGAGCCGCCAAATGCCGGGCCGCTGCTGGCGCGCAGTCGTCCACCAGCGCAGGTCACCCGGCCAGGCACACCGCAGACGTCGGACAGATCCCGGGGTTGGGGCAGGCCCATGGCAATGTTGATCTGCGACTCCGGACAGAGGCGAGCCAGGACAGGGTGATCTTCCAGGAAGCGTACAGCCTGGGCCACGTTTTCCAGAACGGTGATCTTCTCTGCCTCTCGATAAAGGCCGGCCAACGGGTTGACCGGCCCGTGCCCGCTGCCGACGCTGAAGCCGAAGCGTACCGCATCGGTCACCACGCGCTTGGCCTGGGTGACAGCCTGGAGCAGATCATCACCCCGGGCCAGACCGGCAGCAATACTGGCGGCAAACGTGCAGCCGGTGCCATGGTCGGTGGTGCTGGCAAGACGTGGTTCGCGGAAGTAGTGAAACCGGTCACCAACAAGCAAAACGTCCACCGCTTCGTCGCCGATCAGATGGCCGCCTTTGACGACGACTGCCTTTGGTCCAAGGTCGGCAATGGCTTTGGCTGCCTTCTCGGCATCAGCAAGTGTTGTCACCGATTGCCCGGTTATGGCTGCGGCTTCGTGGGCGTTGGGTGTAACGACGGTTGCCAGCGGCAAAAGAAGGCGGATCAGCGCATCTTTAGCCTCGGGCTGCAACAGCGGTGCACCGCTCTTGGCGATCATGACCGGATCTACGACCAGCGGGAACGACCACTTCTTGACCTCGTCGGCAACAACGGCGATGATGTCGGCACTGAAAAGCATGCCGGTCTTTGCCGCATCAACACCGATGTCGCTGGCAACGGCCTCGATCTGGGCGGCCACAATATGTGGCGGAATCGGGTGCACGGCCGTCACGCCGGTCGTGTTCTGAGCAGTAATCGCGGTCAGGGCGCTCATACCGTGGACGCCAAAAGCAGCAAAAGCCTTCAGGTCGGCCTGGATGCCGGCGCCACCGCCAGAATCAGAACCGGCAATGGTCAAAGCTCGTGGGATATAACTGGACATGAAATGATAGCCTCCCTTACATGAGTGATTGTTCAGTGCGTAGCATGCCTCTTCACGTCAGAACGCTTATTATCAGCAAGGCCACTGCTATTGTGACAAGAAGCGAGTCTTGTGCTCGCCAGCGCAGGTCACGCAAGACGGTTGGATGGTTCGTCTTGCCGAAACCGCGCATCTCCATCGCCTCGGCCAGGCGCAGCGAGCGCCGTATCGTGGCTGCAACCAAAGGAATGAGGATGCGACCATAACGGTGCAGCCACCCCAATACCCCGCCACTATGGTCTACGCCGCGCGCCTGGTACGCATCCATGATCTCGCGTGCCTCCATTGTGACTGTCGGTGCAAAACGCGCCCCCGTCACCAGGGCAAAGACCAGCGGGTAGGGTAGACGCCACGACATCAGTGCCGCCGAGACATCGTCCAGGCTGCTGGTCAAGAAGAACAGGGCAAAGAGAGAGACGGTCAGGATGAAGCGTGTGGCTACCAGAAGACCGTGTGCAGGGCCGAAGTAGATCATATCCATAAGGCCGACCAGGAGAACGACAGGCGACAGGGCAATGGCGGTGTGCAACCACGGCCTGAGCAGGCGATCGAGCATAACCACTGCCAGCAGGGCGGCCGCCATGAGAACTAGCGCCAGCAGATGATGCGCCACGGTTAGGGCTGCAAACACGAACAGCGCGCCTACTATCTTGCTGCGCGCGTCGAGGCTACCCACCGGCCCGGTGCTGACCCGCACAGATGGAAAACCAGGGGTATTGAGGGTAGAAACAGACGACGCCGGCGTATCGGGAACTGTCGTCGCCGGTCCTGGCTGGTGCGTTTCTGCTGCAGCATGCACACCCGACGGCGACGGTGAAAGCCTGGTTGGCCATGTTTTGTTCGTTGGATGCGTCAATGCCGTCACGATGGCTGCTGCCAGATCTGGACATGCCGACGACAGGTCGTCCATTCCCGATACAGCAAGCCGCTGCGACAACTCTACCAACTGTGGCTGAACGAGGCCCGCCTGCCGTAGCAGATCGGCGCGCCGCACGATCTCATAAGCCGGCCCGTCGGCCAGAACGTGCCCCTTGTTCATCAGCACGATGCGCTGGCAGCATGAGCAGGCAAAGTCAATATCATGGGTAGCAATGATGATGGACTTTCCCTGTGACTGCACGCGCAAGACCAACGCTTCCAGCGATGCTTTCTCGCGCCCGTCCTGGCCCAATGTCGGCTCATCGAGAACCAGAATGGAGGGATCGGTGGCCAGAACTGCCGCCAAAGCCAGCCGTTTTCTCTCTCCTTCGCTGAGTGACAAGGGGTGGCGCTCCTCCAGTCCCTGCAAATGTAAGGTGGCCAGCAGGTGTTGCACACGCGCCTGAATGTCGGATGGTGCATCAGCATCGGGCTGCAGGCCGAGCATGATCTCTTCGGCGACAGTCTGGGCGAAAAGCTGCTGATAAGGGTTTTGGAAAACAAGTCCAACCTTGCGCGCCAGGTCGGTGGTGTGCGCATGGCGCGTGTCAACGCCATCAACCAGAACGCGTCCGGAAGTGGGCAACAAGAGACCGTTGAAATGCTTGATCAGCGTGGTCTTACCGGCCCCATTCTCGCCCATTAAGGCGACGCTCTCGCCGTTCTCGACTGTAAGTGTGACATCCGACAAGGCAGTCCGACCATCGGGGTAGGTGAACGAAAGCTCATCTACGTGCAACATGGCTACCCCATACGCGGTCGAGAGCCGCGGCGACCTCGTCCACAGTCAACGGCAGAGGATCAAGCAGAATGCCACCTTTGCGCAGATCGAGAGCGAGCTGCACGACAGGCGGAATCGCCAGACCGAGATCGGCGAGGGATACTTCCGCAAGCCCTTGCCGGGGCTCACCATCCCAGGCGATACGACCGTTGGCAATAACAATCAGGCGATCGGCCACTGGCAGCACGTGGGCCAGGCGATGTTCGACCATGATGATCGTCGTTTGGCACTGCTTGTGCAGCCGGGCAACAGAGTCGAGAAAGGCAGCAGCACCTTTAGGATCAATCTGCGACGTTGGCTCATCCAGGATGAGCAGATCGGGTTGAAGGGCCAACGCGCCGGCCAGGGCAACTCGCTGCTGTTGCCCAGATGACAAATCGAAGACAGAACGGTCGCGCAGATTGGCGATCCCGACCGCCGTCAGGGCCTCTTCAACGCGCTGCTGTATCTCGGCGCGCTGTAGGGAGAGCTGCTGTGGCCCAAAGGCGACATCATCCTGAACTGTCACGGCCAGAAGCTGATCCTGAGGATTCTGGAAGACGACGCCCAGGTGCGGAACCAGATCGTGCGGATGGGTGGCAAGGGTATCCTGGCCGAACACCTCGATCGTGCCGATAAGATCGCCGCCATAGAAATGGGGAATGAGTCCACATAGGCAACGGCAGAGGGTGGACTTACCGCCGCCGCTAGGGCCGGCGATCAGCACGAACTCACCCTGCCTGATGGTAACATTGATGGCGGCAAGAGCCAGTTCCCGCCCACCGGGGTACCTGTAGCTCTCGATGTGAGCCTTTACGACAGCTTCGGCCATCACACCGTCACCACGCCTGCCCGCCGCAGCGCTCTAAGAACGATAAATCCCAGGATGACGCCCGGAATGTCACTGATGGCGAAGGTCGCGACAAGCGCCAGTAGTCCCGGTGGGAGGCTCAACGCCAACCCCAAAACGTCAAAGGCAAAGGGCCGCAGCGGTCTGGCCGCCATGAAGCCGAGGACGGACGTTGGCTGGCTGATGCCAGCGAGCATCAAATAGCCGACGGTTGCCCCAATCAGCGATGTGCCGATGATCTCCGTCCATGCAGCATGGTCGCTGTGCCACAAGTACCAGTACACGCAGCCCACAACAAAGGCACCAAAGATGCTACCGGGGAAAGCCAGCACTGTGCCTGTCCCCATGGCGTTGCGCACAAGGGCGATGGCGAAAGCGACAAGTGTTGCATCGAGCGGCCCAAGCATCACACCAATGAGAACATTGATTGTATGCTGAAACGGGGCTACCCGCGCCGGCCCGACGGGAAAGCTGAACGCCCCCAGGGCAACGCCGAGAGCAATGAAGGCAACGGCCAGAGCCACACGCCTGGTCACAGGCACACGCCGCAGTTGGGCGCGATGTGCAGTCATGATTCCCTCCTATGTAGCCAGCCGACTCGCGCGCCTGCCGCAAGGTCGGCTGGGCCTAAGTTATAGACATGGTCGAACAATGCAACCTTGAACGATGCCGGTCCGCGTGCAGCCTGGGCTGCACGCTCGGCAGCCAGGCCAAAGGCAGCCAGGGCTGTTGCTGCTGCCAGCACACCGTTGCTTTCGACTGCGGCACAGCAGGCAACAAGCGTTGTGGCCATACAGCCGCTGCCTGTTATCGTGGTGAGCAGGGGATCGCCGTTATCCACTGCCAACAGCCGTTTGCCATCAGACACGACATCACGCGGGCCGGTGATGGCGGCCGTTGTCTGAAACCGATCGGCCAGGTGCTGGGCCAGGGTCAGCCGTTCCTCTGCGCTGTCACGGCCAACATCCTCGACCCCGCGAATCGTGCCCACCTGATCGAGCAAGGCTGCAGCTTCGGCACGGTTGCAGCGGATGATAGCGACGCGACGTTCTTTCAGCAGATGCAGAGCGCTGGCCGTTCGCCAGGCCGATGCACCTGCTCCCACGGGATCGAGCACGATGGGTATGCCGCGTTGATTGGCCACCGCCGCGGCGACCAGAATTGCCTCCAGGCGCTCGGCCGTCAGGGTACCCAAGTTGACAACCAGCGCCTGGGCGCTGGCCGCAATCTCGCCAACCTCTTCGCGCGCCTGGGCCATGACCGGCAGTGCCCCGGCGTGCAGGGTGATGTTGGCCGTATCGTTCATCACCACCCAGTTTGTTAGGTGATGGATGAGAGGACGCCGAGCACGCACACGCCCCAGGATATCGGCCAGGGCGTCAGGCAGGGCTTTCGCCGGCACGCCAGACCTCCTTCATCACCACGCGGGCCAGGACAAGGTACAGAACAAGTGGCAGCACAAAGCTTGGGATTGATGCCCCCAACCAGGGCATACTCTGGGCGATTGTCTCGTGCCAGGAATTCAGGATACCGGGTAGGGTGACCGATGGGGCAATGAGTTGGTAAGCGATGACGCCGACAAGCCAGGCGACGACCGCCCACACATTGACGCCCCGGCTATACCAGTACAGGCCGCTCGTCTCATAGATCTGTTTCACGTCATAGCGGCCGCGCCGTAGCACGAAATAGTCGGCCACCAGAACGCCAAAGAGAGGGACGAAGAATGAGCCGAGCAAGAAGAGGAAGCCCTCGTACTGGCTGAGAGGCACGATGGCCGCCAGAACAAAGCAGAGTACGCCAATGACAATGGCCAGCCAGCGCTGACGAGCATGGGGCAGCATGTTTTGCCCCGATACGGCTGCCGAATAGATGTCGGCAAAGGCGTTGTCGGTCTCGTCGGCAAGAATGACCAATAACCCAAGCCAGCCCACAGGAAGTCCTGCCACAGTGATCCCGGCAGCCAGGGCCGCCAACGCTGCGATGACATCATCGGCCTGCAAGGCCAGCACCATCAGCGCACCCAAGCCATAGAACCAGACGTTGGAGATGAAATATCCAATATAGGTGCCCCAGAAGGCGCGGCCGGTGGTGCGGGCAAAGCGATTGTAGTCGGAGATCAGCGGTAACCAGGAAACCGGCATGGCAATCACCAGATCCACGCCGAGCCAAAAGCTCAGTTGACCATTGCCGGGCCGCGTCATCAGGGCTGGTACGTCGTAATGGGTCAATAGATATGCCGTTAGGATGGCAGTGGTGAGCACAACCAACCAGATGGCGAACTTCTCTAGCCATTGACGAACAACCACCAAGGGCCCACCAACAGCCAGCAGAGTACAGAAGATGGCAAACAGGGCAGCCCAAAATAGGTAGATGGAGACACCGAACACTTTTTCGGCAATTGTATTGGCAACCTGGGCCATAATTATGATCTCAAAGGCGCCCCAACCGATCAACTGAATCACATTCAGGATCGTAGGTAGGTACGACCCACGCACGCCCAAGACGCCGCGCAGGCTGACCATGGTCGGTATTCCGTAATTGCTGCCCAGAACACCGGCCAGTGCCAGGAGAAAGTTGCCGATCAGCGTTCCTACAACAATCGCCAGCAAGGCTTGCCCCAGGCCCAGGCCGGGTACGAGCAGGGCACCGGCAGCAAGGACAAGCAGGCCGACCCCCAGGTCGCCCCAGAGGACAGCATAGTCAAAGAACCCCAGCAGCCGGTGCTCTCTAGGCACCGGGGCAATTCCCCATTCAGGAGGAGTTTGCAGCTTGACCTCAGGCATGTGACGTCTCCTTTGGTGGTCAGTAACCAGGCGCCGGTCGTCAAACCGTTACCGGCGTGAAGGCTGTAGCGTGACTACCGACAAAACAAATCCGCCAGCTCCACAGGGGAGGCTGGCGGCATATGCACACGTAGCAACGAGCTTCCCTTCGCTGGTATGACCCAGATCAGGTTCAGAGGGTAAGAGCCGATCACCCGGCTCACTCTCAGCGCATCAGCGCTCCCCTAGCACCTATTCAATTCATGTACTACGATACCATATGTGACACTGAAAGTCAAGTATTTTGCGATTGGTAACTGTTCACGGTTAGGGTAACAGCACTTTCGCTGGAATGCCCCCGGCCCTGCCACTTGACCCTCCCGCAGGTTTGGGTAACCTGCGGGAGGGTATAGGCATGCCGATGCACTTGCTTCTAGGGTAAACCTGAACAGTTACTGCGACTGGTAATTGTTCACCATTCGCGTAACGAGATTTTTCACCGCGGGAACCCCAACCCTCCTCGCCCGCGGGACGAGCCAGGACACCTTCCGGCATCACACGGGCGTTAACGCCTGTGCTTGCTCCTGCGCCGAAGGTGCAGGACGCCCACAAAGCCTCTCTGGAACTGTTGCTGGCCTCGGCCGGCGACGTGACCGTGGCTCGGAGATCTATCTCCGAGCGGCCCATGTTGCCGCCCACGGATTGTGGATGCCCTGGTCTCCCCCTGGTGATTACCCATAACTGAATGCCGAGACTGGGAATGGGTGCTGCCGAACGAATGACAGGGTAGCGACGGTGACGAGAAGCGAACGGATTCCTTGCAGCAACAGGTACATGCCATCTCGGTCGCTTGCCAGACCGAGCTTGCCACCGAGGTAGCGTAACCAGGTCACGGCTTCCTCCGGCCAGTTCTGAGCCAGGTGATACACGAACAAAGCGGCCAGCAACACAAGCACAAAAACGCGTCGCATCCGCTCAAGGGTTTGAACCCGCACGTCTTCAATATCCAGACCGTCTTCTTGGTCAAAGCGGTAGACATGTTCGATCGTGGGACGATGACGCCACTCCGTGTAGACCAGGCGAGCGTCCTCAGCACAGGAAATCGGTATGTTGGTGAGCAGGACAATCGCGCGGTCGAGATCAGGATCATGGATGATCAGAGCCCAGATCTCCTGCTGCGTCTCCGGCAGACGTAGGTGGAGCCACCCCAGATCCACGTCAACCTCGCGCCGCTGCCGGGCATGGGTGAAACACGCATGCAGCGATGCCATCACAGGCACGGAGGCGGTCAGATCCATCAGGAGTTCGGTCTCCCACCGGTGCAAGCGGTCGTTGTAGACCTCCACTGTCCGGTCATGACAGGCACGGATGATGAACTCGCCCTGGACACGATCCATCTGAGCGAACACCTTCTGATCATCGAGCCCTGAATCGGCGACAAAGCGCAGGCGAGCCGTCGGGAAGAGAGCCCGGGTTGTGCGAATTGCCCGCTCGATCTCGCGGTTCTCGCTGACAAAGTCCTCGGTGGTGTAGGAGAACCAGTTGGCGTAGGTCAGGGCCGGCTGAGGGAGATTGACAATGGTCGCCGTGATCGCCGGATAGCCTTTGGTCAAGCGCTTCTCACCGCCAAGAGCTGGCGGCGTGCTCTTCATCACC
>Ga0272448_1000716_pt1 | contig 48740 bp, 44 predicted proteins | sample YNPCB0191_FD_202220 | JGI IMG/M metagenome (GOLD analysis project Ga0272448, IMG submission 202220) | Hot spring sediment microbial communities from Yellowstone National Park, WY, United States - YNP-CB-019-1 | ecosystem: Environmental > Aquatic > Thermal springs > Hot (42-90C) > Sediment... | reverse complement strand
CACTTTCCAAACATCGAATTGCTGAAAGAACCTCCACCCTTGAGAGAACCCATCCAAACCCTAACAAACCAGTCTAGAACAGAGAAAAAACATCAGAAAGAAAAACTACTTTTCCATCTACTGATTGGATAGAAAGATTTATATTATGAAAAGGTGTGTTTTTCTGCAAGTGGTGTAAAGTGAGGGATCAAGTTCACACAAGGCGGTTGCATTCATCTCTAGCCTCCGAAGCTGTACTTTTAGCCCTATTTTAGTTCTTGAGTATTTAGTTCTCTCTTCCTCAACCTTTATGGTTGTATTCGTTTTTTCATCACGGTCATTTTCTAAAATCTATAAACCAGAGTTGATAAATTATGGAGAAAGTTAGATTCGCCATTCCGAAAGGGCACCTTGCAGAAGCAACATTTAAGACGTTGGAACGTGCAGGATACGAAATCTCGAATGGAGAAACCACGTATCGTCCAACATTAAACGATCCAATGATAGAGCTTAAGGTTCTGAGACCTCAAGAAATTCCCATCTATGTACATGAAGGGCTACAGGACATAGGTATCACTGGACTTGACTGGTTAAAGGAAACTAAGGTTAACGTTGAAATCTTGCTCGATCTGGAATATTCAGGGGTAAAACTTGTCTTGGCTATTCCTAAACCTTGGATAGAAATTAATTCTCTTTCAGAGTTACTGGAAAACTTTTCTAAACAAGGAAAAATCTTGAGAATTTCAACAGAATACTTAAATCTCTCTGCAGAATACTTAATGAAAAACCCTGTCTATTTCAAACTTTATTCCTCTTCAGATCCTCTTATGGTGACACCTTGGTGGAAGAAAGGAAAGAATGAAAAAGTCGCTTTATTTCTTTCTTTCGGAGCAACCGAGGCAAAACCACCTGAGAACTCTGATGCAATAATTGACATTGCCGAAACTGGAACAACACTTGAACAGAATGACCTAAAACCTATTGAAACTGTGATGGAATCAACAGCAATTCTTATAGCAAACAAAAAAGCGCTAAAGAACCCAGCAAAAAAAGAAAAAATCTTTGACATACTCACCTTATTGAAGGGAGTAGTTGATGGACGTAAAAAACTTCACATCTTCGTGAATGTAAACAGGAAAAACCTCAATAAACTTTTACAAAGTCTACCTGCACTAAAGAGACCTACAGTTTCTCCTCTCGCTGACAAGGACTGGTTCTCGGTAAACACAGTAATTCAAAGAGATAAATTCCTTGAGATTTTGCCAAATCTAAGGAAACTTGCTCAAGGACTTGTGGTCTATGAACCTCGGCAAGTTCTTCCTCTTGATGAAATAAATTTTACAGAAGGTAATGAAGGTTGATTAACAAGCCAAGATTAAAAATAAGAATTCTTGATTATGCAGATGCACAAACCAGTATTTTAAAGAAAAGGTGGCCAAATGTTAAAAAGGTCGATCGTGAGGTTACTGAAAAAGCTAGGGCTATAGTTGATGACATAGTAAAACGTGGAGATATAGCTCTTCTTGACTACACAGAAAAGTTCGATGGCGTTAGACTATCTGCTGACCAGATAAAAGTAGAAAAGGACGACATCAAAAGGGCATACCGCAAAGCAAGTAAAGAGCAGATTTCAGCAATCAAATTCATCAAAAAGCGCGTCGAAAATTTTCAGAAAAAAATACTTAAACGAGTTGTTTTCGAATATGAAGCGAACGGAATAAGAATTCAAAGTTGCGCAAGCCCCATCCGAAGATTAGGCTGCTACATTCCAGGCGGAGCAGCTTCTTACCCAAGTAGCCTAGTAATGACTGTTACTCCCGCCAAGGTTGCTGGTGTATCGGAAATAGCTGTTTTTTCGCCACCTAGAACATTGGGTGAAATTGACCCATTGATACTCGTAGCAGCAGATATTTGCTGTGTAGACGAAATATATAGGGTAGGAGGAGCCCAAGCGATCGCTGCCATGGCATATGGGACTCAGACAATTAGACCTGTGGACAAGCTAGTTGGACCTGGAAATAAGTTTGTTGTTGCAGCAAAAATGCTGGTTTCAAAAGATTTGCCAGTTGACATTCCTGCTGGACCAAGTGAGATTGTTGTGCTGGCTGACGAGTCAGCCGATGCACGGATTGTTGCGTTAGACATGATTTCTCAGTCGGAGCATGTGGACAGCGTCGCAATACTTGTAACAACATCTCAAAAAGTTGCAGAATCCGTTAGGATGGAATTGCAGAAAGCTGTTGAAAAAGTGCCTAACCGAGAAATGGTTTTTCGAAATTTAGTTGAAAATAGCTGTATAATAATTTGCAGAACCGTAAAGGAGGCTATAGATTTTATAAACAAGTATGCCCCTGAGCACTTGGAAATTTTCTCTGCAAACGGCTGGAAGATTGCTGAACAAATTGATTCTGCTGGGCTTGTTCTAATTGGTCGTTATTCACCTGTGGCTGCTAGCGATTACTGTTTTGGAACAGTTCATGTTTTGCCTACAGGAGGATTTAGCCGTGTCCATTCTGGTCTTTCAGTTCTAGATTTTATTAAAAGGTTTAACATTGCAGAGTGTTCAAGGCGAGGACTTGATGAGATAAGGAAGCCTATTACGGAGATAGCCAATGCGGAAGGGTTGTTAAACCATGTTTTAGCTGTGGAGGGTCGTTTCAAAGATGAGTGAACTTAGAAAGGAATATATAAAGCAGCTGTTTTACGAATCTCAAAGTCTAGGCATCTACGAAGTCGGCGAAACAATTGCTGGTTTAGCCCGAAAACTAGGAAAAAAACCCGAAGAAATTATAAAACTAAACTCTAATGAAAATTTCTTTATTCCCTTAGATTTTCTAAGGAAAGTTCTTAAAGAATCCATGGACGAGATTGATCCTAGAATCTATCCGAGAGAGGAGTGCATAGAGCTCAAACAGGCTCTAGCCAGGTACCTTTCAATATCACCGGAACAAATAGTGATTGGCACTGGAAGCGATGACTTAATAAATTTGGTTGCAAGAATGATGCTTAAAAATGGTGACCAAGCACTTTCAATATTGCCAACATTTTCAATATATGAACGGTGCGTAAGAACTGCAGGAGCCCATTACATGCCCATTCCTCTCAGAGAAGACTTTTCTCTTGATGCTGATAGATTGCTAGAGAATGTTTCATCTAAGACTAAGCTTATTTTTCTTTGTTGCCCTAATAATCCAACTGCTAACAAGTTTTTACGCCAAGATATTGAAGCTTTGGCTAACAACTTTGACAGTATTGTTGCTGTAGACGAAGCTTATGCGGACTTTTCTGACGATTCTCTCGTTGACATTGTTAATGAATATGAAAATCTAGTTATCTTCCGAACCTTCTCAAAGGTTTTTGGCTTAGCAGGTTTAAGAATTGGCTGCGCAGTTTCTAATTCCATGCTTGCCAAGATTATGGATGAAAAGTTTCAAATGCCATACACCGTCACACTTGTTGCCATAAAGGCGGTAATAAAGATCCTAGAAAACATTGATATCATAAAGGAAGCTATTGAAAAGGTTAGGGTGCAACGTCAAATTCTTATCGAAGACCTAAACAAAATTAGGGGAGTGCATGCCTTCGATTCTGAAACTAACTTTGTCCTTTTTCAAACTTACAAAAATTCGAAGATAGTCTATGAAAAACTTTTAAGTAGAGGTGTAATCGTTAGAGACATTGGGCAGGTTTTGAGATATCCAAACTGTTTAAGAGTTACTGTCGCTCCTCAGCCCATGATGGATGAATTTCTAAAGGCGTTAAAGGAGATTCTAAGTTAAATGAAGACTGAAAACTACTTTGTTCTTAACATTAATGGCCTTAAAGCATACGTAAGGAAAGATCGCCTTTCAATGCTTGCACAGGTTGATGGCGTTATTTTTGATTGTGACGGTGTGCTCGTTGACATTCGAGACTCATATAACAAAGCAATCAAGAAAACCGTTGCCTATATCCTCAGGGCTCTTTTAAGCATAAAGGTACCGGAAAATTTAGTCTCAGATGAGATAATTTTTCTTTTCCGCAAAACCGGAGGGTTCAACAACGATTGGGACACAGTTTATGGAATTCTAATGTTTATCCTCAGTAGTCTTCCAAGTAATATTATGAAAATTCTCATGCAACAAATTCAGAAAATTGATTTAAAGCAAGAGCCCTTTGAACGACTTTCATCAATTAAAAAAGTTGCAGAGAAAGAACTAAGTAACAACGCCTTAGGCAACGATTTTTTTGACGAGACCATTCAAAATTTAAAGACGTTCACTGGAAGCCTTGAGGCTTCTGGCATAGTTTCAGTTGATAAAAACTTGTCTAAGAAAGAAGGCTCGACCGAAAATTATGCTGTTTTTTATAGTCTTCTAAGAGAGTTTCTTCACCCTCAAGCTAATGTGGGCATAAGCGTAATAGCCATGGTTTTTGAGGAATTTTTTCAAGGTTCAAAACTTTTTAGACAAACATTTAGAACACAGCCACACTTTAATTTGGATGCTGGAATGATTGAAAACGAGAAACTCATCATTAAACCAGAGGTTCTCGATGAACTGACTTGCCTTTTGGGTAAAAAACGTTTAGGCATCGCTTCGGGAAGCAGGACTGAACCTGCAAAATATGTTTTAAGAGATTTGGTTACAAAATTTAATCCAGATGCTACGATCTTTTTAGAGACAACTGAAGAAGCTGAACTTAGGTTATCTCAAAGTAAAGGTGTAATTGTAAATTTGAAGAAACCTGAACCCTTCTCTCTTCTGAAAGCGGTTGAGGGATTTAAGGAATATAATTGCATTCTTTATGTTGGCGATTCTATAGAAGACGCGTTGATGGTTAAAAAAGCATTAGACGCTGGCAAAAACTTCGTCTTTGCAGGGGTTTATCAGTATTCAAGCCATGCAAATCTTGCTAGGGATTGTTTCTTAGAGTTTGGTTGCGACATGGTTATACCCTCGGTTAATGATTTACCATACATGATTGAATTTGTTAGGAGAGGAAAATTTTGCGAGTAGGCGAAGTTTTGAGAAAAACCAATGAAACAGAAACTGATGTAAAAGTTAATCTCGATGGATCAGGTGTGACTCAAGTTAACACTGGAATTGAGTTTTTAGATCACATGCTAACCTCTCTTGCCACCCATAGTTTAATTGATATGAAAATCTATGCTAAAGGAGACTTAACGCACCACATAGTTGAGGATGTTGCTATTTGTCTAGGTGAGGCTATATCGAAGGCTTTAGGGTCACTCACGGGTATAACAAGGTTTGGTTTCGCAATTGTGCCTATGGACTGTTCTTTGGCTATAGCCGCAGTTGACCTTGCAAAGAGGCCATATGTCGTAGCTGACTTGAAGCTTAGAGGTAAAAAGGTTGAAGAAATGCCTTGTGAGAACATTCTTCACTTCATTGAGACTTTTGCTATGGCTCTAAAGGCTAACGTGCACGTCAACATTCAGTACGGCTCGAATGATCACCATAAAGTAGAGGCTTCCTTCAAGGCTTTGGCTCTGGCCTTAAAACAATCTGTTTCCATTGATCCTAGAAGAACAGGGATTCCAAGTTCAAAGGGGGTGATCTGATTTCCTAAAGTCGCTGTAATCGACTGTGGCATAGGCAATTTATTTAGCATAACATGTGCTCTTCGAAAAATAGGTTTGGAAACAAATATGGTTACAAATTCAAATGGTCTCAAAGAAGTGGATGCAGTTGTACTGCCAGGTGTGGGGAACTTCAAAGCTGGCTCCGAAAGCATTCAGGCTTTGAGGTACGACATTTATGAACTTATAAATGATGGAATTCCGGTTCTTGGTATTTGTTTGGGTATGCAGCTTCTTTTCGAATCCAGTGAGGAAAGTCATGGTGAAGGTTTAGGCATAATTAAGGGAAAAGTTATTAGATTTCCTTTAACTATAAAGACTCCACATATGGGTTGGAATACGCTCAAGTTTATTAAGCATAACAAGCTGGTTAACGAAATCAGGGAAGACGACTATTTCTATTTTGTCCACAGTTATTTTGGTAAACCTATTAATAAAGAAGTTGTTGTGACCAATACAAGTTATGGCTTAGATTTCGCTTCTGTTGTTGCTTATAGAAATATTTGGGCAACACAATTTCACCCAGAGAAATCTGGAAAACCAGGCAAAGTTGTCCTTGGAAATTTTTGTAAGATAATCAAAAGATAGGGTTGTTGAGGAACATGGACGTTATTCCAGCAGTGGATCTGATGAAAGGCAAGGTTGTTAGGCTCATGAGAGGAGACCCTAAACTAGCGACTTCTTACGAACATTTAGGTGACCCTGTTTCAGTTGCCAAAAAATGGGAGAAAGAAGGTGCCAGTTTTATTCACGTGGTCGATTTAGATGCCTCTTTAGGAATCGGTGACAATTTGAAAGTAATCGAGTCGATTATAAACGCCTTGAAGGCCAATGTTCAGGTCGGAGGTGGCATAAGAACTCTGAATCTTGCCCGCAAATTGCTGGGTTCAGGAGCAAGCAGGTGCATTTTAGGTTCTATCGCTTTTTCCAAGCCTTCCATAGTTAAAACTCTTTTAAACGAGTACAGCGAAAAAAGGATACTTGTTGCTTTAGACAACGTTAATGGAGAGGTCTTAATAAAAGGCTGGAAGGCTTCTGCTAAGATTACGACGTTTGACGCCATAACCGAATTTTCCAAAATAGGTGTCAAATTCTTTCTAGTAACCTCAGTGGTTCGAGATGGAACTCTGTCTGGGCCTGATTTTGAGTCTTTGTCTCAGCTTTGTAAAAAAGGTGTTAACATAATTGCAGCTGGGGGCATTAGTTGTCTTGATGATCTTGTCGCATTGAAGAGGTTAGGGATCAACGCAGTTGTCGTTGGGAAAGCTCTTTATGAAGGAAAATTCAGTTTGAGTGAAGCCTTAAGAACTGCCAGAGACTTTTAATTGGTAGGTTGATTGAGGATGGTTTTGGCAAAAAGAATTATTCCTTGTCTAGATGTGAACCATGGTCGAGTAGTAAAAGGCGTCCGTTTCTTAGATCACAAAGGTGCTGGTGACCCCGTTGAACTGGGTAGACGATACAGTGAAGAAGGTGCAGATGAGCTTGTTTTCCTTGACATCACTGCCTCTCCTGAGAAGAGGGAGATTCTGAAGGATGTTGTTCAGGCTGTTGCAGCTGAGATTGACATACCCTTTACTGTTGGAGGCGGTATTCGAAGCGTTGAGGATGCTCGTGTTGTTTTGTGTAACGGCGCTGATAAGGTGTCAATTAATACTGCAGCGGTTGAAAATCCCAAGCTGGTCGATGAGCTTGCTGAGATTTTTGGACGCCAATGTGTTGTCGTAGCGATTGACGCCAAAAGGCGGTTTGAAGAGCGATTCGACAAGGTTATGGTAAACACTCCTCAAGGTCATTGCTGGTTTGAGGTTCACACATATGGTGGCACTGGCGGTAAGTCCACAGGTATTGATGCGCTTCGTTGGGCTGAACAAGTTGAAAGGCTGGGAGCTGGAGAGATACTTATCACTTCAATGGACCGTGACGGAACAAAGGATGGATATGATTTGGAATTAACTCAAAGCATAGCAGAAAGAGTTAACATTCCCGTCATTGCGAGTGGTGGAGCTGGGAAACCCGAACATTTTCTCGAGGCTTTCACCATCGGAAAGGCTGATGCTGCTCTAGCCGCCTCTGTTTTTCACTATGATAAGTACCCGATTTCTATTGTGAAACGGTTTCTAGCTGAAAGAGGGGTAGCTGTTCGGCTATGAAGTTCAGAAAGCTTTACAGCATCGATGGTTTAGACTTCAGTAGGGACAAAATAATTCCAGTTGTTGTTCAAGACAGCGAGTCTCTAAAGGTCTTGACTCTAGCTTATGTTAATCGCGAAGCCCTAGAAAAGACGGTTGAAACTGGATTTGCCCATTTTTATCGGCGTTCGTTTGGTCGTGTGATGAAAAAAGGCGAAACTTCAGGTAATGTTCAAGAAATTGTTAATATCATAGTTGACTGCGATGGTGACGCAGTTCTATTTCTCGTTAAGCCTAAGGGTCCTGCTTGTCATTTAGGCGAAAACACATGTTTCCACAATAAGCTTAGAACTGAGACTAATAAGTAGAATCAAGCTGGGACTCTCAATTGACTACCAAAATTGCGAAAGTTATCGCCAGAGAATATTGTTTGGCGAAGCCTTTCACATTCGTTGAGAGAACGCGTGCAATAGAATCCATACCAGACCTTCAACTTTTACTTAAACCTGTTGTAGCAGGAATATGTGGAAGTGAGATGCTTTATTTTAAGGGCCAAAAGGAACTTGAGAAGCTTGCGAAACGACTTCCCATGTGCCTTTTGCATGAGGGTGTAGCTGAAGTGGTTAAAGCAGGCGCAGGAACTACTCTTCTGCCTAGAACAAGGGTTGTCGTTAACCCTTTGGTTCCTTGCGGAAAATGTTTTGCTTGTATGAGTTTGCAGGAAAATCTTTGTTACGAAGCCAAGTACATGGCTGCTACGATGGATGGGCTCGCTCGAACCTACTTTTTGTATCCAGAGTCCCGTGTGATTCCTATTCCTGGCGGCATTGAACTTGAGGTTGCAGCTTTGTCTGAGCCTATTTCGGTTGCTTTGAACTGTGTGGAGGCTTCTGGCATTAAGGAAGGTGAAAAAGTTGCTGTTATTGGTGATGGCACCATTGGTTTTCTCGTTGCTTCAGTGGTTTCATCTGTGGCAAGAATCCCACCTGAGGATCTGTTCTTCATCGGCGTAGTTGATGGTAAGCTCGCTATATCTAGAGATTTTGCCACTATCTTGAATTCGTATAAGGAAAAACAAAAACTTGAGCAATTATTTGGCAAGATTGATGTGGTTTTTGAAGCTGCGGGTGGAGGCGCTCACAAAAATACGGTTTCGCAGTCAATTAGTCTTCTCAGACCAGGCGGTAGGTGCATCTTACTTGGGATTTCCTCGGGCGAAGTTCCAGTTGCTATTACAAATATTGTCAATAAAGGTTTGATGATTAAAGGAATTACACGAAGTAAAATGGAACATTATGTTAAGGTTTTAAATTTGCTGAGAAATAACGAGTTTTTTAAACTCAAAGTAAAAAGAGCAATTTCAGACAAGATTTTCGTCATTAAGTCTGCTAAGGATTTACAAGATGCTTTTAGATATGCTGACACCGAAGTGGGTGAGGCCCATTTAAAGCCAGGCCGAGTTCTAGTAAAATTTCCGTAGACTTATTCTTATTTTTTGACATTGAGTGGAAAAAGCGTTTAAATACGTAATAGTTATTTTTTTAACTGGTTTACTGGTGGTTTGTTCATTGAGGCTGAAAAAGAAGGCTATTTTGTTCTTTTTCTTTGTTGCAATAGCAATTGTCGCTGGTTCCTTAGCAGTTTATTTCTACTTCTTTGCCCCTAAACACTTGTCAAGCGCAGAGACTGCTGCAAAACTTGAGAGCCTATATTCCCGTGCAAGCGGTATTTTGGAATTGATGGGCGTTGACATGATGAACTTGGTTAATGGCACGATTTCAGCTACGACTTTTTCAAATCGGATGGAAGCTAAACGAAATGACATATTAGTGTTAAGAACCGAGCTTTCGGAACTGAAAAATGTCGCTTACCCAACTTATGCTAAAAGTATAAACCTCTTGGATTTGGGACTGCAATCTTACATTGAGGCTTTAGGGTATGCACGTGACCTAAATTTTAATTTGACTACCCAAGCTATACAAGAGGGCACAGAATATATTATACAATCGAAAAACGCTTTGCCGCAGGTATAATCGTAGTTCTTTCTCAAGAAAAATTTTTTAAATAAATATTATTGCTTATATTTAGTGAGAAAAATATAATTCACTAATAATTATAAATTTTATTGAGGAAAAACTATGCAGGATTTTAATATTCGTAATTTTGGTTCGATTGGTGATGGAAAAACCAATGACGCAGCTGCAATTCAAAAAGCAATTGACGAATGCAATGAGAAAGGCGGAGGAAGAGTCGTTGTTCCTGCTCCTAACACCTATCTGTCTGGGAGTCTTGTGTTAAAGTCAAATGTTGAACTATACATCGAAAGAGGTGCTACGATTGCTGCAAGTAGTAACCCTGACGATTTCGTCAATTGGAAGGGTAGACAGAGGGTGTTCATCGTAGGCGACAAGGCAAATAATGTTTCAATCACAGGTGGTGGTGTCATTGATGGAGGTGGTAGACACTTCATTGAAACCGCATTACCCTACATTTATCGTATGAAAAAGCAAAGACCGTTCACAATAATTTTTACAGGCTGCAGTAACCTTACTATTAAGGACATTGTCTTGCGAGATGGTGCTTTATGGACAGTCCGGCTTTCTGGATGTGAAGATGTAGTCATTCATGGCATTCGAATTTTGAATGATCTGAAGATACCAAACAATGATGCTATTGATTTAGATAGGTGCAAGAATGTTCGGATAAGTGATTGCCACATAGAATCTGGAGACGACTGCATCTGTTTAAAAGCTTGTAAGGAAACAGCTGAGTATGGTCCATGCGAAAATATCACGGTGACAGGTTGTACACTTAAGTCAACTTCTGCTGCGCTTATTATAGGCTGTGAAGTACGCTCTACTATAAGGAATATCATTTTTAATTCATGTATAATTAGGTCAAGCCACCGTGGACTAGCTGTGCACCTTAGTGAAGAAAGCGATGTTGAGAATATTATTTTCTCCAACATGATTGTTGAGACACGCCTATTTCACGAAGACTGGTGGGGAAGAGCTGAACCCATTTACATTACAGCCATTCCTTGGACTGCTGAAAATAAAATTGGGCATGTTCGGCACGTTAGGTTCACGAATATCCTATGTCGTAGTGAAAATGGCGCGTTTATTCAAGGTTGGGACAAGAATCTAATAGACGATGTTTTGCTTGAAAACGTAAGAATTGAGATAGACAAGTGGTCTAAATGGCCAGGAGGACACCATGATACACGTCCATGTCCCGGACAGGGATTACTTGAGCATCCAACATCTGGATTCTTTATAAAAAACGCACAGAACATAACTCTACGCAACTGTGAGGTGGTATGGGGAGAAAACTTGCCCGAATATTTTAGATATGCAATCGAAAGCCACAATGTTGACCATTTAAAAATCGAGAACTTTAAAGGCAAGTCCACTCATCCAGATAAGTATCCCCCTATCTATCAAAACGAGGTTTAATTTTGGTTCCTTTTTTTAAAAAAAGTTTTTACCGTATAGTGCGTCTGAAAACAGCATTTCAAGAATAAAAATGGATAAATGCTAAATCTGTTATTCCTTATGTTCCACAAGTTCACCTTTAGGTTTCATGTATTCGATTCTTGTTTTTATTTTTTCTAGTTGCTCTTGAAATCCTCGTATTTTTCTTTCGGTTTCTTGTTTTCTTGCTTCCAATTCCTTTCTTCGGCGGGAAACCGTGTTTATCTGAATTTGAAGTTTATCGTATTGTTGTGCGTCGCGGCATTTTCGAAGCTCTTCATAGATTTTGTTTTCTTCCTCCAGTACTGAGGTATATTTTGTATCTATTGTTTTCTTTTGAGTTTCAAGATCAATCAGAAGGTTTTCAACGGTTTTTTGTTCCTCTCGAAGTTTTGCAACCGTCAAACTTGTAGACATAGGTCAACCTTAATGTAACAAATCCTTATAAAATTGACGCTTAATCCCTGTTTCGTTTTTATTTTTCTAAAAGGAATTTATAAATCTCTCACGATGATATTCTTTATCCATATTCGGAATCGGTTATACGAACATTGAACTTGAAGTTCGAACTTCAGATTCATAACGAGTATATAAAGCTGGACTTCATTTTTTGAGGTGAATAAAATTGATGAGCCGTTCAAGATTTGAAATCTACTTGGATCTTTTGCTAGAAATTTTTCAGAACAGCGATTTTGAAACAATAGCACGCAATGCAAAGATAACTCCGTCTGCAGCAAGAGATCATTTGGCTTTTCTAGCTTCCCAGGGATTTGTATCAACTCAGATAATGGATGACAAGACCATTCGATATGAATTGTCAGCTAAAGGTTATGAAGCACTAATGGCTTTCCTTAGACTCACAAACCGTAAAGGTCCTATATTTGAAAGAAACGTAAACGCTAGAACCTAACTAACTTAACAAATCCGGCTTACTATAAAATAAAGGAAAAATAGAAAGAAGAAAGAAAAATCATGTAGGAATGTCAAGATCTGGGTCTTCAGTCAGTCCTCTCCCAGTGGTTTTGTCAAGTAATAGGCGCTGTTCGACAATTGCGACAAGTTTTCTTGTTGACACAACAACATCAGGATTCACTGAAACGCTGTCTATTCCACTTTTAATTAGGAACTCTGTAAACTCTGGATAAACGCTTGGCGCTTGACCGCATATACTAACAGTTTTTCCGTCTCTGTGAGCAAGTTTGATTAGCAATCTTATTGCACGTTTAACAGCGAGATCTCGTTCATCAAATAGATGAGCAACAGTTTCGTTGTCACGGTCGCATCCTAATATCGTCATAGTCAAGTCGTTGCTTCCGATGCTGTAACCGTCGACATATTTGTTAAACTTGTCTGCGACTAAGCAATTGCTTGGAATTTCTGCCATTAACCATACTTTAAAGTCTGGGCCTCTTTTGAGCCCTTCCTCTTCGAAGATTTTGTTTATTCTTTCCATTTCTTCAACTCGTCGACAGAATGGGATCATCACGTGAAGGTTCTTCAACCCGAACTCATCACGAACCTTCTTCACTGCTTTTACCTCAAGCCTAAAAGCTTCAACATATTTGGGGTCATAATAGCGGGATGCTCCTCTCCACCCCATCAGGGCTGAAGGCTCAACAGGTTCGAACTTATCTCCTCCTTTAAGGTCTCTGTATTCTGAAGATTTGAAGTCACTAAACCTCATAACAACAGGTCTAGGATAGAAGGCTGCGCAGATTTTTCTAAAGGCTTCCGCTAGTCCATTGATGACTTTTTCTGGATGACCAGATTCAATAAGGTAAAGTGGGTGTTCGCCAATTTCGCTTGTCCAAACGAACTCTTGCCTCAATAAGCCTACACCATCAGCAGGCAAAGCTGCGACTCTGTCTGCAATTTCAGGCTCTCCTAGATTCACGTAGACTTTTGTGCCTGTTACAATATAAGGTTCAGCGACAGCTGCCGTTGCTAATGTTGGTGGTTCTTTCTGAGTGGCTTCTTCTAATACACCCTCATAAACTACTCCGAGCTTAGCGTCAACAGTGACCATTGCACCATCAGATATAGCCTCAGTTGCAGGTTTTCCACGCGAAATTGTCCCTACAATGCACGGAATTCCAAGCTCACGAGAAACAATTGCAGCGTGACATGTCATTCCACCTGAGTTTGTGACGATTGCTGCAGCTTTCCGCATGGCTGGAACCCAATCCGGCGCAGTCATTTCTGTGACCAGAATTTCGCCTTTCTCGAACTCGTTGATTCTGTCAACTGTTGGGATTATGTGAACTTTTCCTACAGCCAAACCAGGAGAAGCTGGGAGTCCTTGTACTAACACTTTTCTTTCCGTTGTGGTAACCATTTTTTCTTCAATCTTCTCTTCTTTCTTTGATGCCCAAACAGTTTCAGGTCTTGCTTGTAGAATGAATAATTTGTTTGTTCTTTCGTCAAGCGCCCATTCAATGTCCATTGGTTTCTTATAATGTTGTTCAATGGCAATAGCGTACTTGGCTAGTTCAACTATTTGTTCGTCAGTTAAAACTTGCTTGTCTTGAATTTCTTTAGGCACAGAACGTTTTTCTGTTCCGCCAGTGGGAATGCGGACGAGCTGGATGGTCTTTCTAGGAACGTTCTTCTTCACAATATTTAGATCGCTTTTCCGAACGAGATATTCATCAGGTGTGATCGTGCCTTGAACAATGAATTCGCCTAGACCATAGCCTGCCTCGACCAAAACTACGCTTCGGTCTCCATTTGAGACATCCAATGTAAATATTACGCCACTAGCTTTGCTGTAGACCATGAGCTGAATAGCTGCACTCAAGGCAACCGACATATGATCGAAACCTTTTTGTATTCTATAGAATATCGCCCTGTCAGTATAGAGGCTTGAATAACATTCTTTTACTTTTTCAACAACTTCTTTCGCTGTATGAACATTTAGGTATGTTTCTTGTTGACCTGCAAAACTTGCGTCTGGAAGATCCTCCGCTGTTGCTGAGCTACGAACTGCAACAAAGGGATTCTTGTCACCAACTTTTTTAGCAAGAGTTTCATAAGCATTGACTATCTCTTTCTCAAGGTCGTCTGGCATTTCTGCTGTTGCAATCATTTTTCTGATTTTTGCGCCAACGATTTGAAGAGTTTTGGTATCGTTTGGGTCTTTAATTTCCTTCAATATCTCTGGTAGTTTTTTGTCTATCTGGTTCTCTAAAAGGTAATGCCGGAATGCCTCAGCAGTTGTTGCAAAGCCGTATGGTACAGGTACTCCTGTTCTTTGTGTCATTTCGCCTAAGCTAGCACTTTTTCCTCCAACTGATGGTACGTCTTCCATTCCTATTTCATCAAACCACAATACATATTTTCCTTTTTTAGTCGGCAACTTTTTCAACCTCCACTGGTGATTTTTTAATTTTTTCCATAACTATCCTACAAGTTGTTGGCAATTTGTCTTTGCCACGTTTCAAGGCAATTTTAGCAGTTTCAATCCCGTTTTCGTTAACATAAACCTTTATGATTGGTTGACCAGGATCAACACGGGCTGCTCTGCCAACAGGTTTTCCAAAAGCCCTTCGCATGCCATCTTGCAGCCTATCTGCATGAGCTCCAAAGATCATCTTGTTTTCACGAAGAATGACGTGAGGTAAGGGCACAACCCGCATGTAGAAGTTGTTTCCAAGCCTTGTCTGAAGCTCATGGTTTACCACAACTCGAGCTGCTTCCAAAGCGTTATGTCTTATCTGAACCTTCTTGTCGGAAACTAACGAAAATTCATAATCATAGCTCAAAGAGGGCTCTCCCATCGTGAATTTCATAATCTTCGATTGGGGTGAGCCGTGAATATACTTAGTTCTTGTATATGGAACACCCTTAACTTCGCGGTAGTTACGTGCTTTCATAGATACTTTCCTCTCAGCATACAGAGGGCAGAGATATTTAAAACATTCGTTTTCTGGCTCAATCTAGGCATTGTTACTCTCTCAAAGGCTTATTCTTAAACCAGATTTTTGCCAACTGCTCATAATTTACGAAGGCTTCTTTTAGTATTGGGTCATAGACACGGATTTCTTCATCACTCATATACTGAAATTGGTACTCTCCCACGTAAGGTGATGGTTTACCCAGACGCGTTATGAATTCAATATGAATCAAAGGGTCTCCTTTCCTAATCGTTATTGGTGTTCTTTCATTGCTTAGATTAACAAGCTCCAGAGCAAGCCTGCCAACGAAACCGCTATGAACCTTTGCGGCATTAAGGAATGACAAGCCAGCTCTTCCAAACTTGCTCTTCGCTGTTAGATGAGCAACATACTCTGGAGGTGTAAAGACGACCTCTTTAGAAATCAGATTCTTATGTTCAAGGTAGTTAAGAGTTGTCTCATCCTTAACTGTGAGGACATAACCATCGCCATCCAAAAGACTCATGTCAAACGGGTAAATACACTTGTACCTTTCGATAAGTTCAACAAGTTTATCCTTACCAATTATACACACTATTTTTCACCTGCAAACCGCTCGAAACCTAAATAAATAACTGAACTACTTAAAGTAACGGATACAATTTAAGCCTTTATATACACTCCCCCTAAGACTCGCTCGAGATTAACATAATGAACTCGCGCGAAAGGGTCATAAAAGCCATAGAATTCGGAAAACCAGATCGAATTCCAAATGGATGTTACAATTTAGCTGTTCCCCTTGGACCTCGAAGAGAAGCCTTAAAAAATCTTTTTGAAAAGTATCCGCAAGACTTTGCCAATGCCTTTGGAACTGCTAGAACCTTGGAGTGGAGCATGCAATGGAGCAAAGGAACTTTTATAGACGATTGGGGAATTACGTGGAAAAACTTACAGGATGGCGTCATAGGTCAACCAATATATCATCCATTAGATGATTGGAAGAAACTGGCTCAATACCAGTTGCCAGATCCATTGAAAGATATTGAAAAACTCCAGAAATCGTTCAGCAAAGCTGACCACTCTAAGTATATATTAGCTGATGGTGGTAGCATTTGGCAGATTATTCATCATCTTAGAGGCTTTAAGGAAACTTTTTTAGATATAATCGTTGGAAGAAAAGAACTCTTTCTACTAATCGATAAGCTAGTCAACTATAATCTTGAGAGGCTTAAATCAATCCTTGAAATGGATATTGATGGCGTCATGTTCGGCGACGACTGGGGAACACAGCAGAGAATTATGTTAAAACCAGAGCAATGGAGACGAATATTTAAGCCCTATTATAAGAAAATGTTTGATAAAGTCCGCAAGAAAGGGAAACATGTTTTTTTCACAGCGACGGATACGTGATTGACATTCTCCCAGACTTAATTGAGATAGGACTAAACGTTGCCAACGTACAAGTTAGTCTACTTGGCATAGAAACCATTAGCGAAAGATTTGGAAGAAAACTATGCATCGCTGCTGATGTTGATAGACAGCACATACTGCCTTTTGGAACACCTGGGCAAGTCAAAACACTTGTAAAAGATATAATTTTAGCTTTTAAGGGACTCGACGGTGGACTTATATTATATGGCGAAATAGGACCAGACGTTCCAATAGAAAACGCAGAGAGCATGCTCAAAGCTTTGCGAGATTACGGAAAACTTGTCTAATTTTTAAAAAACATCCTCTCCTTTGCAGTTCCAAAGAACTCAAATATAAATTAGGAAATTAAATACAATGCAGGTGTAATTTCCGCAAAAAATTTGGTGACCTAAAAAATGACGAAAGAAAATTGGAAAATTAACGGCCTCGAATACTTCGAGTCAGTTGGCTTGTCCGTGCTAGTTTTTCACAATTTTTACCCTCAAGGCAAACAGGGAGGAGTCGAAATTATCCAATATGGAGAACGTGTAGCTACAAATGGTGACGTAAGGCTTGAACCAGCTTCTCATCAGTGGTCAATAATACCCAAAGGTGGTAAACGAGAGGTAGACTTTGTTAATAAGACAATTAGGGTTCCCTTGAGTTTTCAGGAATATAATTTTGATTATGTTGTTCAAGTAAAGGCAGAAGACAAATCAATGATTGTAAGCGTTGACCTAAACCATCCACTTCCGAAAGAACTGGAGGGCAAAGCCAGCTTCAGTCTTGAATTATTTCCCCCTGCATATTTCGGAAAAACCTTCCATTTAGGTTCAATTATCGGCGTCTTCCCTAGACAAGCAAATGGACCAATGATACTCAAGCCTGATGGACAGCTAGAGCCAGGCCCAATGGCGGTTGGCACAAAACTTGTTATTGCACCTGAAGACCCAGTTCGAAAAATGGTTATCGAGCAAATTGGCGGGGGAGAAATGTCGCTGCTTGATGGAAGAAACACCGTTCAGAATGGTTGGTTCATCGTAAGATCTATATTACCTAAAAACAAAACAAAAGAAGCTATAAAGTGGCGCATAACGCTAAATAATCTTTCTGCCTGGAAACGGAAACCAGTCATACAAATTTCACAGGTAGGTTATCACCCAAACCAGGAAAAACGAGCTATTATAGAACTTGACCTAGAAACTGAAAAAATCGGTGAAGCCACGCTGTTCCGTGTCGATACTGAAAAAGGATTAATCAAGGTTTTTTCGGCACAGCCAAAAATTTGGGGTAAATTTTTACGTTACAAATACGCAGTTTTTGACTTCACTCACATCCGCGAACTAGGCATGTATATTATCCAGTTTGAATCTGAATTCACTCCACCCTTCAGAATTGCAGAAGACATTTACAAAAGAGATGTTTGGCAGCCAACATTAGAAACATATTTCCCGGTTCAAATGTGTCACATGAGAGTTTGTGATCGTTACCAAGTTTGGCACGGTGCCTGTCACCTAGACGATGCGTTACAAGCCCCGCCAGGTCACGAACACTTTGATGGCTATAGGCAGGGTCCAACCACGGACACTCCATACTCTACAGACGAACACATTCCAGGATTAAATGAGGGCGGATGGCACGATGCTGGTGACTACGACTTGGCTGCTGGTTCCCAAGCAGAGACTACCTTCAATTTAGTCTTAGCGAGAGAAGAATTTAATGTTGCGACTGACCAAACAAGTGTTGATCGAAAAAAACGGCTAGTTTTGCTGCATACACCAGACGGTGTTCCCGACATTATACAGCAAATTATTCATGGTGTAGAAAATCTTCTTTCAGGCTACCACATAGCTGGCCATAGTTTCTCAGGCATCATTGAACGTGACATTCGACAATACACACATTTAGGTGATATCTCAGCCATAACTGACAACAAGATTTATGATCCTAAATTGGCTCCTGATGAGGTTTCAGGTGAAAGGTCAGGTAACCTTGACGATCGGTGGGCTTTTACAAGTCATGACACTGCCCTCGAGTACAAAGTCATAACAGCCTTAGCAGCCGCAAGTAGAGTCTTAAAAGATTATGATGATAACTTAGCCCAAGAGTGTCTAGAAACAGCAAAAAGAGTTTGGGAATATGAGCAAACACATCCTCCTGTGGCTTTACGCAGCGCGTATTCCTATACTCCAGAGAACCAGGAAGTCTTTGCTACTGTGGAGCTTCTCATTACAACGGGAGAAGATCAGTACCGAAAGCGTTTGGTGAATTTGCTGCCAAGAATTGTCGAGAACATTGGAAGGGTCGGTTGGGCAATTGCACGTGCTTTACCCTTGATTAGCGACAACAACTTCGTTGCTGAAATAAAAGCAGCAATCACGAAATATCACCTCAAGCTGCAAGAAAATTTGAAAAAGAACCCATATCACGTGCCTATGAGAGAAAGCATCTACGGAGGCGTCTGGGGAATTGGCTGGGAAATTCTTGGCTTCGGTCTGGAACAATACTATTTAATTAAGGCGTTTCCCGAACTATTTAGCAAAGAGAATCTTTTTGCAGCAGTTCACTACATTCTTGGTTGCCATCCTTATTCTAATGTTTCACTTGTTTCAGGTGTTGGCGCACGTTCATTGACCATTGCTTATGGAACAAACAGGGCTGACTGGTCATACATACCAGGCGGTGTAGCATCGGGACCTGCGCTTATTAGGCCAGATTTTTTCGAACTAAAAGATAATTTCCCGTTTCTCTGGCAACAAGCCGAAAACGTGATAGGTGGAAGTGCAGCCTATATATTCTGCGTACTAGCAGCAGATAAGCTCCTTAGAACCAAAATTTAATATAGGCATTAAATATTGCAGCAACAATATTACTAGAATTTGGTTTTGAATTACTAACGGATGGTTGCGTCTTAATTTGTCTACTTTTTTTATATTTTTAGATGTATTCTTTGGATGCACACAGACGGTTCATGGATTTGAAGGCAAACGGGTTACTAACTTAAAAGGATAATACAAGTTTTCATATTCATTTTTATTTTAGAGGTTAACGAATTATGACTATTGAGTCCAAGATGTTTCCATTCATTCAGGTCGTGGGTATACTATTAATGATCCTTGGCATTCTGTTATTCATTATGCCCGTAATTCTTGAGAAGCTGCCTTCTTTAGAGAATATTCCATGGATCATCCTCTACGTATATCGCCACGATGGCTTTGTCTTAGTAACCTCGCCAATTCTAATAATATTCAGCATTTTGTCGCTTTTATTGTGGCTGCTTACACGATCAAGTTCCCCGAAATAATAATGATGCCCATAAAGAAACGAAACGTTTCAGAATAGATTTAAGTGTAGTTTTACGTATTCTTTATCTATGGACAAGGAAAATGTAGTTGTCATTTTCAAAAAACCAAGTAACGTTGTTTTAGAGACAGAGCCCATGCCTAAGCTAAAAAACGAGCAAGTTTTGATAAAAACAAGTAAGACTCTAATTAGCACTGGCACTGAGCTCACAATATTAAGTGGTAAGTTCCCCAAAGATTCTGCTTGGGCTAAATATGGTGTGTTTCCATTTCATCCAGGGTACGATAATGTCGGCATAGTGGTCGAGGTTGGTAAAGAGGTCAATAAAGAGCTTGTTGGAAAAAGAGTGGCAACACACAATGCACATGCAAAATATGTTTGCTCAAACTATGAAAATCTCCGATTCATCCCAGATAAAGTTTCGGATGAAGAAGCCGCTTTCTTCGCAATCGCCGAAATTGTCACAAACAGCGTCAGAAGAGCAAACGTTAGGCTTGGAGAGTCAGTTGTCATTTATGGCGCGGGCTTACTAGGACAACTTACTGTGCGGACATGCAGACTTTCTGGGGCAAGGCCCGTGATGGTTGTCGACGTTTCTAATCAGCGGTTAGACATGCTTCCGCAAGACCCGTCGATAGTAAAGATTAATCCAAAAGAGGTTGATGTGGAAAAAACAGTGTCTTCGCACACAAGAGAACGAATGGCAGACGTGGTTTTCGAAGTAACTGGGAATCCTGACTTGATTCCTTCAGAGTTCAAAGCTCTTCACAAACAAGGAAGGTTCATTGTTCTCAGTAGCCCTCGAGGTCCGACGATGTTTGATTTTCACGACCTTTGCAACTCGCCTAGCTACACAATTATTGGAACGCATAATTTGTCTCATACGCCGGTAGAAACTTTTGACAATCCTTGGACTGCAAAGAGGAACTGTGAATTGTTCTTTGACCTTATTGTTACAGGCGAAATTAACGTTAAAGGACTGATTACCCACCGAGACTCCTATGAAAAAGCTCCAGAATTATATGCAATGCTGTTAAAAGACAGAACACAAGCAATGGGCGTAATTCTTGACTGGACATAAGCACATTGGCTATTCGCTTGATTTTATGTAAAAATATTATGTTATGCAATTTTTTATTTTTGTTATTGAATAAAAATTTTTGGTGGAAAAATGGCGCAGTTTAAAAAAGATATTTATGCAAATGGCGGGTTAGATTGGGAGAACCCAAGGGTTGTAGAAAGAAACAAAGAACCTGCGCACGCAACTCTGATTCCTTACGATGACGAAGAAAAGGCATTAAAAGGTAATCGTTCAAATTCTCCATGGTTCATCCCGTTAAATGGTGAGTGGAAATTTAACCTCGCCAAGAATCCGAAAAATGTGCCTAAAAACTTTTTTAAGACAGACTTTAAGATCAGCAACTGGGACAGGATTCAGGTTCCAAGTAACTGGCAGATGCTTGGATACGACAAACCGATCTATACGAATGTACAGTACCCCTTTCCTGCTGATCCACCGCGTGTTCCGCTCGATGATAACCCAACAGGTCTATATCGAAGAGATTTTGAAATTTCAAAGTTATGGAAGAACAGACAAATTTTCCTTGTTTTCGATGGAGTTGACTCGGCTTTCCATGTCTGGGTAAATGGTAGACTAGTCGGTTACAGTGAAGATAGCCGGCTGCCAGCGGAGTTCAACATAACATCGTTTGTTCACACGGGAAGGAACGTCTTGGCTGTTCAAGTTAATCGTTGGAGTGATGGAAGCTACCTCGAAGATCAAGACATGTTTAGATTAAGTGGCATATACCGCGATGTCTACTTATTTTCAACGCCAAACATTCATATCCGAGATTTTTTCGTTCAAACAGATCTGGACAAAGAGTACAGAGATGCTGTTCTTAAAGTCAGAGCTAAAGTGAAAAATTACTCAAATCACGCTGCTAACAGATGCACCGTCGAAATTATGTTATGCGATGTTAATGGAAGAAACATTTTTGAAAAACTTGTCTCGCAGGAAATTGAAGATCTAAAAGCCAAAAACGAAATTGCTGTCGAGTTCACACACGAAATACAAAACCCAAAGAAGTGGTCAGCTGAACAACCATACCTTTACACTCTTCTTCTGAAGCTCAAAGACGCTTTAGGCAACATCTTAGAAGTTGAAAGTTGCAAGGTCGGATTTCGCAAGGTAGAAGCTAAAGATGGACGAATCCTAATTAACGGTGTTCCCATATATTTTAAAGGTGTCAATAGACATGAGCATGATGGGGTTAGAGGTCACACTGTCACCGTTGAATCAATGTTAAAGGACATTAAACTCATGAAACAGTTCAACTTTAATGCAGTGAGAACGTCTCATTACCCGAACCATCCTGTCTGGTATGATCTTTGTGACGAGTATGGAATTTATGTTATCGATGAAGCGAACATTGAATGCCACGGAATAGCAAACATCGGCGAACAATCTTACCGTATAGAACCTGCCAACGATCCAGAGTGGCTAACTGCTTTTATGGAAAGATGCGTTAGAATGGTTGAAAGAGACAAAAATCACCCATCGATAATCATGTGGTCTTTGGGCAACGAGTCAGGATACGGGCCTAATCACGACGCGGCAGCTGGGTGGATACGCGGCTATGATCCTTCGCGTATTATCCATTATGAGGGAACCATACATAAACATGGAAAAGTTTCCGCATCAGTCGATGTAATCAGCGTCATGTACCCATCTCTTGAAAAATTAGCTACCTTGGCTGAAGACCCAAATGAAACTCGGCCAATTATAATGTGTGAGTATGCGCATTCCATGGGAAACAGCACTGGTAACCTCAAGGAATACTGGGAAACAATCCGAAATCACAAACGTTTGTGCGGAGGATTCATCTGGGACTGGGTTGACCAAGGCATAGAACAAAAAACCGAAACAGGAAAAAGGTATTGGGCGTATGGAGGTGATTTCGGAGACGAACCGAACGACGGAAACTTCTGCATCAACGGGCTCGTTTGGCCAGACCGTACGCCACATCCAGCAATGTGGGAGTGCAAAAAGATTTTTCAACCCATCAAGATTGAACCTATTGACTTAATTTCTGGTAATCTTGAGGTCATTAATGATTTCGATTATTCTGACCTAGGTGGGCTGGACATCGAGTGGGAATTAACAGCGGATGGTGAGATCCTCCAGAAAGGAAATATACCTAGACTTAGTATTCCTCCAAAAAATCGTGCAGCCATAGTTGTCCCGTATGTAATGCCCCCTTTGAAACCTAGAACAGAGTACTGGCTGATGTTACGTTTCAAACTCTCTGAACCTACATCTTGGGCTCAAAAAGGCCACGAAGTTGCTTGGGAACAATTTAAAATGCCATTTACAGTTCCTCCAGGCTCCACAGCTGACGTTCAAAATATGACTGCCGTTAGATTTGATGAAACAGAAACCCAAATAACAATAATAGGTGCCTTCTTTAAGATAATTTTCAGTAAGGAAACTGGCAAAATAACCTCTTTCAAATACAGGCGGTCTGAGCTCGTTAAGAATGGTCTTGTCTTAAACGTTTGGCGAGCACCAACTGACAACGATGTTCCGAGACTTGCTCAAAAATGGCGAAGCTTTGGCCTAGACCGTGTTGAGCACAGAGTAAGAAGTGTTAAAGCGATAAGGGTCAATCTTCAGGTTGTGCAAGTCTTTGTGGATACCAAAATCTATACGCCAGGCCTTTCTGACGGTTTTGACTGCCAATACGCATACACGGTTTTCGGAAGTGGCGACATAGTAGTCGAATTAGATGTTACTCCAAGTCTCAAAATTCCGTCTCTTCCACGAATTGGTTTACAAATGAGCTTACCTGAAAAGTACAATGTCTTCACTTGGTATGGTCGAGGTCCACATGAAAATTACTGCGACCGCAAAGAAGGAGCCCCGATTGGAGTCTATAAGGGTAAAGTCTCAGAGCAATACGTGCCTTATATTAAGCCTCAGGAGAACGGGAACAAGACAGATGTTCGATGGGCCTCTTTAACCGATGGAAAAGGAGTAGGGTTACTAGTTGTTGGTATGCCTTTAATGGAAGTAAACACTCAATACTATAGTTCCGAGGATTTGGAAAAGGCAAAACACACGTTTGAACTAATCCGAAGAAAAGAAATCATTTTAAACATTGATTACAAACAGTCCGGACTCGGAGGCGGAAGTTGTGGGCCAGACACCCTACAGAAATATTTGGTTCTGCCAGAACCAGTACATTTCTGTGTGAGACTAAGACCTTTATCTCCTCAAGACCCTTCAGCCAAGGAACTTAGCAAACAAAAATTTGAAAAGACATTGTGTGTTTAATGGTTTACTCCTAAGGCTTTTTATGGTTAACAATATTTACAGCATAGAATTGTGGTAAAATACTCGGTTATGAGTTTTTTATACTGGGCTGTATAGTATTGTCCAGCAAAATATATTTAGAAAGATGGAATAGTTTTGATTAAGTTGAATCATATACTAATCTTTAGAGCTGTTTGAGTGGGGCTACCTTAGTTGACAGACATTGTGCTTGTTTTCGAGGTTCACCAACCATTCCGGTTAAGGCATGATTTCTTTTGGGAAGACAGGCTTTATAAGCGTTTAAGCAAAGAGGAGCTTTTCCAACATTATTTTGATGATAAGCTTAATCGGGAAATCTTTGAAAGAGCTTGTGCAAAATGCTATTTTCCTTCTAACAGTATACTTCTAAGATTGATTGACCAAACCAAGAACCGTGCTGGAAAGGTTAAGGTTTCATTTAGTATTTCAGGCGTTTTTTTAGAGTATTGTGAGATGTTCAACAAAGATTTGTTAGAGTCTTTTAGGCAGCTTGCTGAAACTGGCTGTGTAGAGTTCATAGGTCAAACATACTTTCATTCTCTTGCAAGCTTTTATCAGGAAGCTGACGAGTTCATTGACCAAATAAAGATGCATCAGCAAGCAATAAAAAGCCTAGTAGGATATAGTCCAAAGGTTTTCGAGAATACAGAGCTTCTTTATAATAATGGCATTGCAAAAATTGTTGAGAAAATGGGTTTCAAAGGAATCTTTACAGAAGGTGTTGAGAGAATCCTTCATTCTAAGTCTCCGAACTTTCTCTACAAGCCTGTTGGTTGCGAAAAAATCAAGGTTTTGCTTAGGAACTACAAGTTAACGGATGACATCGCGTTCAGATTTTCGTCAAGAACGTGGACTGAATGGCCATTGACGGCTTCAAAATATGCGATGTGGCTTGCTGAGACGCCTGGAGACTATATCTGTATTTTTCCTGATTATGAAACCTTTGGCGAGCACCATTGGCCCGAGTCAGGTATACATGAGTTTCTGAGACATTTGCCATTGGAAATTCTTAAGAATAAACATTTGTGTATGTCAACTCCTTCAGAGGTTTTGGACAAGTTTGTTCCTGTTGGCGAGATTGATGTTCCTGAACTTAGTGCAACTGTCTCTTGGGCTGATGTCAAACGGGACACAAGTGGTTGGCTTGGAAACACGATGCAATGGGCCTACTATCTTTCTGTTCGAAGGCTTGAACCCTTGGTTAGAGAATCTAGAGATAAGTTTCTTTTGAAGTTGTGGCGGTATTTCCAAGTAAGCGACCATCTGTACTACATGTTTACAGAAGGTGGCGGACCAGGTGAGGTGCATTCTTATTTTAGTCCCTACAGGTCAGCAATGGATGCTTACGTGACAGCTCAGTCTGCAGTGTTGGATTTTGAAAGCAGGGTTAAACATGCCGTGAAGGCAGCTAATGAGCCTTTTCTTTTCTACGAGGGAAAAGGCGAGAAACAGTTCACAGGATTGATGATTTGGAGTTTAAAAGGATTTTCGAAGATAATCAAAAAAGTAAGCCTAAAGTCCATTACATTTCATAATAGCAACGGTGATTTCGAAAATTGGGTAGAGTTTTCATTACGCAATCAGAGATTAGCTGAGAAATTCAGGGAAGTTCGGTTGTCCAAATTAAGAGGTGAAGAGCTAAGGAAAGCTTTGGAAAAAGCAGTAAGACAATGAAAAGCAGAGTGTAATGTTTTTCGTTTTTTGGTGGCATCTTTAATTCTTTGATTTGTTAAGGCACTTTTCAAGAATTTTAATGGCGTTTTCTTTGCCCATGTCAACGAGGTATGGCCCAAGCCGTGGTCCAAATGTTGTTCCAAAAAGAATCATGTACAAAGTTTGGAAAAACGTTTTTGTATTTATGTTGTTTCTTCTTGAAATTTCGAAGATTGCTGCTTGAGTAGCATTTGGGTCATTGGTTTCCTTTATTGCCTGAATAAGCTGTTTAATAGATGTTGTTTCTTCTGGGCTTAAGTCGACTTTTGTCTCTGTTGCTTCCTTAAAATCCTTTACCCAGTTAAGCGCGTATCTTATGCGTTGTTCTATGTTAGCCTGATTTCCATCTTTCAAGTATCCATAGTTTCTTAGCTTCTCTATGATAAAGGTCATTTCTAAGCCTTCCGGCGCGACTCTTGCTAGGTTTACTAGGAGATTGTAGGGGACGTGTATGCTTGGGCTTGTGGGCGCCTTCATGTACCAGCAATACTTGAATAAGCCTGTAAGTTTAGCCTTCTCCATTTGGTCTGAAATTTTTTTCCTTCCGAAGTATATGTCTTCAAGTTCGTCTAGTTCGTCCATATAACGTGGAATGTCGATAATAGAAATGTTGCGGGTTCCAACAAACCTCTTCAGGGTCAGTAGCACCATGGACTGTGGAGAACCGTATTTGAACCAGACTTGTGGTGTGAAAACGTTTCCTACGGATTTTGAGATTTTCTTTCCACCCTTGTCGAGGTACATTTCGTATTGGACATGCATTGGAGGCTCGTATCCTAGAATTTCACGCGCTATTCTGTCGTTAACTCTAACTGAGTCCGCAATGTCTTTTCCGTACGCCTCGAATCTAATGTCAAGTGCGTGCCATCTCGCTGCGAATTCGCCTGCCTTCCAAGCTAGTTTCCCTTCTCCCTTTGTGTAGTTAGCTTCGCCTTCATATCCGCATCCTTCCAGCCATTTGTGTTTGATTTCCATGCCCTCGCATTTGTAGAGAATCTTGTCTTCTTTTGGGATGAATTTATATGCTTTAGTCGTGTAGATTCTGCCACAGGATTGGCAAACTGGGAAATAGGGCAATGCTTCTAGGTACTTTTGTTGCCCAGTTTCTTCTTTCACTATTTTGCCTATGCGTTCCGAATTTTCCATTAAGGTGCGGATTTGTTTGTTCAGAAGCCCTTTTTTGTAGATTTCTGCACCTTTGAACAGGTTATACGATATTCCGCATTTGTCTAGTGCGTCGAGAAGAAGGTTGACCATGTGTTCCCCGTAGCTCTCGTGGCATTTGAATGGGTCTGGAACGTCGGTGACGGGAAATCCGACGTATTTTTCTAGGCTTTTTGGGAGCCCAGTTGGGACGCTTCTCAAGCCGTCCTTGTTGTCTGAGAAAACTATGAACTCTGAATTGAATTCCTGTTCTTTAATAGCCAAAGAAACTGCGTAGTTTCTTGTAACCTCGCTTAGGCTGCCTATATGTGGTATGCCTGATGCGGCAACTCCGCTTTCAACCCTAATAATGTGTAGTGTTCTGCCGAGTTTTTGCTCTCTTTCAATTATGTCGAGAGCAATTTTGTCGTACCAGGTTCCGTGACCTATTATTTCTTCCATTGTTTCTATCCCATTTTTCTTGAGTGATCAAGCATTACTGAATGAAGTGTATTTTAAATAAAAATGTCGGTAAATAATAACTTTCCTAGATGTAGAAAAATCTTAGTGAGTACTTGCTCCAAATTGTTTATTATGCCAATCGCGAATTACTTATTTATGGCTTTAGATGCATATTGGGGAAAACGGAATTTTATGAAAACAGATGAGCCGGAAGGTGAAATTAGGAAAGACGAAAAAAAAGGCGGCATCTACGTAATTCAAAAGCATCAGGCGACGCATCTTCATTATGATTTTAGGCTTGAGAAAGGCGGCGTTCTTAAGAGTTGGGCGATTCCAAAGGAGCCTCCCGTTGAAAGGGGGGTTAAAAGACTTGCTGTGATGGTTGAAGACCATCCGCTTGAGTACGCTGATTTTGAGGGCACAATTCCGGAAGGAGAGTATGGGGCTGGTTTGGTGCAGATTTGGGACAAAGGAACCTATGATGTTGAGAAGTGGGACGAAAATGGAATCACGGTTTTCATAAATGGCGGTAGACTTAGTGGAAGGTACTGTCTGGTTAGGTTTAAGAGAGAACAGAATTCTTGGCTTTTCTTCAAATGTTGATGAAGACCTACGGAGTAGGCTTATGAATCGTGAAAAACGTTTCGAAGTGTAATTGAAATGGAAAATGACAAAGCTGTGGTTGCTTCGTCTATTCGGAAAGAATACAACATAGGTGGAACAATCGTTGAGGCACTTAAGGGTGTCGATTTAACTATTTATGCAGGTGAGTTCGTGAGTATTCGAGGTCCTTCTGGGGCTGGAAAAACGACGCTTTTGAACATTATAGGTGGCTTAGACAAGCCTACCTCAGGCGAAATCAAGGTTCTTGGGCACGATTTATCTAAGTATGATGAGCTTTTTCTTGCAACTTTTCGCTGCACTAACATTGGGTACGTTTTTCAGTCTTACAATTTGATTTCAACTTTAACAACGAAGGAGAACCTTGCGTTTCCCATGCAGTTAGCTGGATGGGACGATGATAGGATTGAGCGAAAAACGGAGGAGCTGCTTCAGCTTGTTGGTTTAACAAATAGGGCTGACCATTTTCCGTCTCAGTTGAGTGGTGGAGAGCAGCAGAGGGCGGCTTTTGCGCGGGCTTTGGCTAATGACCCGCTTGTTTTTTTGGCTGATGAGCCTACGGGTAACCTTGATTTGGACACTGGGTTAAAGATTATTGAGATTCTTGGTAGTTTGAAAAAGAAGAAGACGGTTGTCGTTGTCACTCACGATGAGCGTGTTACGAGGCTTGCTGACAGGGCTTTAGCTATGGTGGATGGTAAAATTGTTCTTTAGAGGTAAGGGGAAACTTGGCTTTTCCACTTAAGGAGTTAGCGCGGAGAAAGTTTCATTCCATGTTGACGATATTAGGTCTCGCTGTTTGCGTCTGCGTAGTTGTTTCGCTTTTTCTTGTCAGCGAAAATCTTAGTGTTGAGATTACGGGTTTTTCGGAAATTGGGTTAACAGCTGGGTTTTCAGCTGTCTTTTCAAGGTTCATTCTGCTTGTTGTCATTTTGAGTGGCGTTGCTGGAGTTTTGGTGGTTTATTTTTTAATGTTTACAGCCGTACTAGATAGGGCTCGTGACGTTGGCATCATGAAGGCTGTTGGGTGCCCCAGTGACGCTATTTTTCAACATTTCGCAGCGGAGTTTTCGGTTCTTGTTTTAGCAGGCTGTTTGGTTGGAACGGTACTAGGCATTGCTCTTCATTTTATGTTTGTCTCTTTGATGAACTGTTTTGGGTTTCAAATTTCCATGAACCCGTTTAATTGGCAGATGATTTTGTTGATTTTCGTCTCGTTTGCGGTCTTTTCTTTTATTCTTAGTCTGCAGTTAACTGGGCGAATAGCGCGTATTAAGCCGGTTGAGGCTTTGTCTCAGGTTTCAGAAGACCCTTCTAAACAAAGATCCAGCTTGAGAACTCTTCCAATTTTTGGAAGAAGCATAGCAGCTCTCATCGCTTTGAGGTCTCTTGACAGAAGGTGGCCTATGACGGTTCGTGTGATTACTTGCCTTGATGTAATTATGGTTCTGTTAACCATTATTGTCGTGGGCGGGTTAGTTGCAGAGGAAACCATGTTGAACTACGTTCAAAGGGCTGTCGGAGCCAATGTGGTTCTCGTAGCCAAGCCCGAGCTGGCTGATTGGTACGAGCAGCTGCTTAGTAGGTTCCTACAGTCTAATGGAACTGAGCCCTTTAGCTATCTCAACGAGGATTATGTGATTTCAGGCTTCATTGTTTCCGAGATTAAGGGAGTTCAGGGCGTTGTGAAAGTTGATCCTAGGCTTGTCTTGGAGACCACTGTTGAAGAGGTTCAGCATATTTCGCCTGACATTAACAATCCAGGCCAATACGTTGTTGTCGGAGACAAGAGAAGCGCTGACGCAGTTGTCGTGGGTGTTCAGGGTGAAAGCCTTGTGAGCGACTGGCTGGTTTTTGGCGAGAAGCTTCAAAGTGGAGATGGGCGCGATGTGATGTTGGGCGACACGTTGGCTGCTAACTGCTTTGAGAACCCTCTTGTTCAAAGCCTTAGGGTTTTCGGCAGCGAGCTCCGCGTCGTTGGGGTTTGTTTGGACACGTTGAACAACGGGGTGGTTGTTTACATGTCTTATGAGAAGTTGTGTTCTTTGGTTAACTGTTCGGGATATAACGTTATTTTGGTTCAGGTTGAGCCTTCAAGCAGTTCTGAAACACTGCAGAGGATTAGGGATTCTGTTTCAGGTTTTGGTTTAGTTGTGGTTGATTTGGGTTTGTCTTTGGATAGGCAGCTTAGTTATGTCGGTCAGGTTTGGTCTCTTCTTCTTTCTCTTTCGCTTCTTTCGTTTATAAACGCTGCAACTTCGCTTGTTGGGTTCCTGATGCTTTCAGTTTCAAGTCAACAGAGAGACTTTAGTGTTATGCGTGCGTTAGGAGCTAGGTCTAAGACCGTTTTGAAAACTGTTTTGTTTCAGACGTTTCTCCTTGTTTCAGCTGGCGCCCTGTTTGGGTTTCCAATTGGTCTTGCCTTTGTATTGTTTTTTCTTATTCCTGAACCTGTTGTTTCGCTGAACACGGTTGTAGCGATGGTGCTTCTCATTTTAAGTTTAATTACAACGTTATGTTTGGCAATCTTGTATCCTGCGAGGAAAGCAGCTAAGGCGCGACTACAAATAATGTGGGCATAAATCCAATAGCCGTGTTTTTGTCTCTTTTGTGGAGGGATGATTGTTGTCTATTCTTGTTGTTGAGGGGGGAGGGGTATATATAGTCGGGTCAGCTTTTCTGGCCATCTTACCTATTCTGTTCTATGTCCATTGAAACTTTTTTCTTTACATAGGCTCTGGATTTTCTGTGAAATTGTGGATTCGGTAACTGTGAAAACTTTTGTCTTTTTGTTTTAGCTGATTGTTGGTAAGTCAACGTTCTTTGCAGCGTAATTCTTAAGATGTATAAAGCATCATTACGGTATGGTTTTTGTTGCAAGTTTTAGCGTGATGGGTTTGAGCAAAAAAGTGTCACTGAAGGATCAAGTGTCCTGTTGGATTCAAGATTGCGAGCGGCTGGTAGTTTTAGGGGTTGGGAACCCGATGCGTGGAGACGATGCTGTGGGAATTGAGGTGGCTAAGAGGCTGTTTGGAAGGGTTCCTGAGTGGATAAGAATTATAGATTGCGGTATGACGCCGGAGAATTTTCTGCCAGAAGTTGAGGCATATTGTCCTACGCACGTGTTAATTGTTGATGCAGCTGAGCTGCGTGCAGAACCTGGCGCGGCTCAGCTTCTTCCCTTGGAGAAAATGTTGAATGCCGCAATTTCAACCCACACAATTCCGTTATCCATATTGGCTGGGGTGCTTGCGGAGGAGGTTAAGGCGAAAATAGTGCTTCTTGGAATACAGCCACATGACACAAGCCTCACTGAGGAGATGTCACCTGAGCTTAAGGAGGCGGCTGAAGAAATCATTGAAACAATCCTTGAGGCTGTGAAAGAGAAAAAATAAAAATTAACATCTATTGCTGTGTTTATATGCTAAGAATAAATCTTAATTTGTGTCTCCGTAAGAAAGAGATGTTTTGCTGTGCGTGTCAAAATTAAGGTCAAAGGCATAGTTCAAGGCGTGGGGTTCAGACCGTTTGTTTACCGCATAGCTCAAAAGAACAAGTTAACGGGCTATGTTCGAAACAGAGGCGACGCTGGAGTAGAAATTCTCGTTGAGGGCTTGAAACAAAACATCGATTCTTTTTTAGCAGATCTTCAAAAGAATAAGCCTCCGCAATCACGAATATACGAGGTTATCACTGAAAACTTAGCTGGAGGCAACCAGTACGAAAAATTTTTGATTATTCAAAGCTCAAGCGAAGCGGAGCTTTCAGGTTCCGTCATTCCGCCGGACATTGCAATCTGCAACGAGTGCCTTAAGGAGATTCGTAGCCCAAAGAACAGGCGGTTCGAGTATTTTTTTATTACTTGTACTGATTGTGGTCCAAGATACACTATTATCGAAGGTCTTCCCTACGACCGAGAAAAGACAACGATGCGCAGCTTCCCAATGTGCAAAGCCTGCGAAAAGGAGTACACAGACCCGTCGAACAGACGTTTTCACGCCCAAACAATTGCATGCCAAAAATGCGGACCCAAAGTCTATTTAGCAGCGAACAACGGAACCCCCGTAGGTGTTAAGGACCCGATTCGTGAAGCTGGAAAACTTCTTTCAGAAGGCCTTATTGTTGCAATAAAGGGGTACGGCGGCTTCCACGTTGCAGCCTCAACAGTTAAGGATGACCCCTTGATTCGACTTAGAAACGCAAAGCACAGAAGGCAGAAACCCTTCGCGATAATGGCGCCAAGCATTGAAGTCATAGAAAGGTTTGCTGAGGTAAGCAACGCAGAGAAAGAATTGTTGACTACACATATACGGCCAATTGTTCTTTTGAAAAAGTCGAAAAACTATTTTCTTTCAAACCTCGTTGCTCCAGGATTGCATAATGTTGGTGTGATGCTGCCGTATACTGGGCTTCACTACATGCTTTTCGACCGCGTGGATGAGCCTGCCTTTGTTATGACCAGCGCCAACCCTCCTAATCAGCCCATAATTAAGGACGACCAAGAGGCTTTGAAGCAGCTCGGCGCAATTGTGGACTATTTTCTTTTCCATGACAGACAGATTACGTTCCGTTGCGACGACTCCGTTGTGCGAGTCCACGGTAAAAGAACGGTCTTCCTTAGAAGATCAAGGGGGTACGCTCCTGCGCCGATAGTTCTGAGACACAAAAGTAAACGTTGCACAATTGGTTTAGGAGGCGAATTAAACAACACTGCTTGTGTTCTTTTAGGCGATAAGGCGTTCGTCTCTCAACATGTAGGCGACGTGGAAAACCTAGAAACAAAAAATTTTTTGAAGGAATCAGTCTTGCATCTTGTTCGCCTTACGAACTGTAAGACTGAGGTCATAGCTTGCGATTTGCATCCGAAGTTTACAACAACGATGCTTGCCCGTGAACTCGCTCAAGAAAACGGATGGCATCTTGTTCAAGTTCAGCATCACCATGCGCATGTTGCAGCTTTGATGGCTGAACACAATGTCCACGAGGTTGTTGGAATCTGCTGCGATGGCTACGGATACGGTTTAGATGGAGAGGCGTGGGGAGGCGAAATTCTTTACTGTGAACAGGAACCAAGCTTCGAAAGACTGGCACACCTTCAGAAGCAACCTTTAATCGGCGGAGACTTGGCTGCTTATTATCCCGTGCGGATGGTCGCTGGAATTTTGCGTCACGAAATCAACATAGAAAAATGGTTGTTGACTCAACGAGAAGTTCTTCCACATGGAGAAAAAGAGGTTGAAATTATCGTTAACCAGCTTAAAAGCGAAAAGACCATACATTGGACAAGCAGCTGCGGCAGAGTTCTAGACGCAATTGCAGCTGTTTTAGGCGTATGTTACGAACGCACCTACGAGGGAGAACCAGCGATGAAACTTGAGTCTCTAGCGGCGAAGGGCAAAAATACTTTAAACATTAAACCACTGTTTGAAGGAAAGACGCTGAACACTTCTTTTTTGGTTAGAGAAATATTTGTTAACAAAGAGAAAACTGCGAGGAAAAATCTTGCACGAGCAGCGCATGAATACATAGCTGAAGGCTTAGCTACTTTGGCAATTGAGCAAGCGCAGAAAAAAGGAGTGCAGCACATAGGGTTCTCGGGCGGCGTGGCATGCAACGAGTTAATCGCTTCTATGATTCGGAGAATTGTGGAAGATTCAGGTTTTAGGTTTCTTGTTCACAGAGCTGTTCCTCCAGGAGACGGGGGTACTTCTTTAGGTCAAGCTGTAGTCGCGGGTTTTGAAAGTCTTTAACCATAACGATTTTATCCTGCCCATATAGTTTCTCATACAAGTGAACTGAAGTGTGTCTCGCAATACCAGCGAAGGTTCTAGAAACCAATGGCGACGTAGCTCAGGTTGATTTTGGCAACGGCGTTTTACGGAAAGTCAACGTTATGCTGGTTGAGACAAAGGCAGGAGACTACGTTCTGGTTCACGCTGGTTACGCAATTCAAGTTCTCGACCAAAAAGAAGCTGAAGAAACTTTGCGTCTCTGGGACGAAATTCTGAGAACAGAATGAAAATGAGCACAGCAAATTCTAACATGTACTTTCTTATTGTTAACCTAGTGAGAGAGAAATAAACTAGTGCAATCAAGGATCTTTACAAAAATAGTTGGGGGTTTGGAGAGGCGGTCTACCAGTCGTCTGATTCTTCGTCTTCCCAATCGTCTTCGTCTTCTTCCCAGTCCTCTTCGTCTTCCCAGTCTTCGTCTTCTTCCCAGTCCTCTTCCTCTTCTTCTTCGTCGTCTTTCTTCTTAAATGGTTCTTTCTTTAAGGACATTTTTTTACACCTTGCAGGTTATCCCGAACAACAATAATCAGATAAACCTTGACTAATGTTTGTGGTGCTAAAAATCACGTTTTTTCTGAACTCTTAGGAACAAAATGAAGACTAATTCAAAAAAGATTAAATTTTATTGTCTTTTACTGTTTAAAGACTTTATTTTTCTATTTTTCATTAGAAAAAGTAGAAAAACGCAGACAAAATTGAAATTCTCTTATTATGCCAAACAGGGTTCCAGAAATGCAATCTCAGTCAATCGACGTATATGTACATAAAAAGCGTTCCTTTTTCATAAAAAGGTGCAGACAATAAATATCGGAGAATGTTTAACATAGTACCATGGTCGCCTCAAAATTCAGAGATGCAGCAACAGCCCGGCAATTAGCAGACAAAATACGTAAACTATCGCCAAAAAAAGATTTAGTCAAAATCTGCCACGTATGCGGAACCCACGAGTGGACCATAACCCATTATGGCTTAAGAGAACTTCTTCCAACAAACGTTGAGGTTATCGCAGGTCCAGGCTGCCCCGTCTGCATTGTACCCGCATCTGAGGTAGATGAAGCCATCGAGTTAGCCTCAGAAGGCATTGTCCTAACTTGTTTCGGCGATGTTCTCCGCGTTCCAGGTTCACGAATGTCGTTGCTAGACGCCAAGGCAGAAGGAGCAGAGGTTAGAGTAGTCTACAGCGTCAAAGACGCCGTGGACATGGCTAAAAAAGAAAAAAGTAAGAAATTTGTCTTTTTCGCAGTAGGCTTTGAGACCACAGCGCCTTCAACAGCCATAGAAATACTGAACAAAGCTCCTAAAAACCTCAGTTTTCTCGTGTCTCACCGTTTAATTCCGCCTGCGATGAAGGTTCTTGCTGGAATGAAAGACATGAACCTAAGCGGCTTCATCGCTCCTGGCCACGTCAGCACCGTGATTGGGCTTGAACCTTACAAGGTATTTCCTCAAGACTACGGAATTCCGACGGTCGTAGCGGGGTTTGAACCACTGGACGTTCTTTTCGGTGTTTATATGATTCTGAAACAGCTTTCTGAAAACAAGCCGAGGCTGGAAAACGAGTATTCAAGAGTTGTTAAGCCAGAGGGCAACCTTAAGGCACGGAAAGTGATGGAAAAAACCTTTCAAGTTGTCGACGGTAGCTGGCGTGGATTAGGAAGTATTTCTTCGTCAAAGTTCGCTTTGCTACCAAATTTTGCAGATTTTGATGCCCATGTAAAGTATAATGTGAAAATTGAATATAGCGTAGATTTGCAGCAGGGTTGCAAATGTGACCTCGTTATTGTTGGAAAGATTAAGCCTAAGCAATGCCCGTTGTTCATGAAAAAATGCACTCCGCAAAAACCTGTAGGAGCATGTATGGTCAGCAACGAAGGAACTTGCAGAATATGGGCAAAGGCAACAGAACAATAGAAAAATGATATGAACAACTGGTTTTTTCCCAGAAAAAATTAATGATAAATACCTTTTGGGCTATTATGGCATGTTAAGATGAGCTTTGGGGTGAGCGCAGTTACAAGGCATCGTCTGAACGAACTTAAAAAATGGAACACCACTCAAAGCGGGCGTAATTGGCGCTGGATTCTTTGGTTGCTCAACGATTGGGCAAGCATCTAAAACTCTGGGCATTAGGATTGCCGTGATTGCTGACATTTCCAAGGAAAAGGCTGTTCGATGATTCGTAAAATTTGCACGCTGTAAGCCTCGTGAAATAGAGGAAGTGAAAGACGTTGACAAAGCTAACCACTATATCGAGAAAGGCGTACCAGTTATAACAACTAACAGCGAAGTTTTGATACAAAGCAACGTTGACGCGATTCTTGAGTCCACGGGAAACCCAGAGATTACAGCAAGGCACGCGTAAAACGCGATAAACAACTCAAAAACATCGTAATAGCAACGGTGTCACAAGCGACAGCAGAGACGTAAAAGGACTATTCAAGACATACGAATCTCCAAAAGGCGTAAGAGGAAAAACGCCCTTGTTTACAGACCGTTCCACTGGACAGGGCTTGAGGCTACAACTTCTCTGGTACGCGCAGTCCTATACAATGAACCCACAGGCGCCCCGTTGCCAGCTAAGCCGTCTGCAGAAGTTTTAGCAGCTGCCAAGGAGTCATTGAACCTGGGAAACGTTCTTGACAGCGGTGGAGGCTGCACCCTTTACGGCGTTGCAGAAAGAGCTGAAATTGCCAAAAAAGAGAACCGCCTACCCTTGGGGCTTACTGAAAACATAAAGGTGGTTAAGAGGGTTCATCCAGATGGCATACTGACCTACGACGATGTTGAATTGGATGAAGACTTATTTCTTTTGAAACTAAGGAGAATGCAGGATAAAATGTTCTGAAACCTCAAACTTGTAGAAAACCCTTTTACACTTGTCTTTCATTGCCATAATTTTATTAACAATGCTTTACGAAAGTTTATAAAACCAAACAAAGTTTATTGCCGAGAAAAACGGAGAGGTGTTGCAAATGCCTTACGTTCCGCCTGAAGAGGCAAACAACAAGTTAATTGACACGTTGCACGAAATAAGGGCACGGAAAGGCTCCCCACCGTGGAGAGAAAAGGTTCTGGCTACTCCAAGGTTTAGAATGCTTGTTCACTGCTGGCCAGCCGGTTTTGGGCATCCTGGGCACTATCACCCGCGAGCTGATGAAATCTGGTACGTCATCGAAGGCGAGCTCACCGTTTCCTTTGACGGTGGAGAAAAGATTGTCGCTGAACCTGGAAGCATTCTGTTTGCCCAAAAAGGCACAATTCACGACATGAAATCGTCAGGCAAGGTTCCTCTTGTAATGCTTGTGTTCGTAACGCCAAACGAGCCTGACGACGAAGTCTCCTTATCGAATGAGAAAATGGTATTCCCAAAATAGACAGCAGAAAATCTTCGTGAAAATGTATTTGCAAATTTTTTGGCTAATTCGTCTAAGGGTCAGTTTTTTCGCATAGCCTAGCGTCTTCAACGAGAAGATAGCCTGAACTGCCCTGCCACACTATTCTGGCTTTGTTAATTTGAATTTTCTTTTTGAAAAAAGGCGTGTCCAGAACCAAGGTTTCGTATTCTCCTCCTTCTCCGACAATTGAGGTTTGAAACTTGGCGTTCAATTCTTTAAGATCTTCTACGACCTTTGGGTTTATGGCTCTTCCCAACCACTTTTGGTCAAAACCGTGCGCGTAAACACCTGTTATTATCGCATGAAATTTGAGGGCGACAACTTCGTTTAACAGTTTAAGGGGGTCTTCCTGCCAAAGCGGCGTTATAGACGTGAAGTCGAGTTTCTCACAGATTTTATCTATCCTCGTTTTTTGGTATTGCGACGAGATTGCGCCTGAAACCACACCGTCAACATCAACAGTTTGGAGAAGGTTCTCAAGGTCAACAAGCTCAGTTTCTTTTTCGCCCTTCGTTTCAGCTTTAACGAGATGAATGCCTGATGCTTCAGCGAAAAGGCTTGTTAGTTGAATGTTTGGATAATGAAACATCCAGCTGTCTGGTCTTTGAGGAACTATCGTTACGAGGTATTTTACGTTGTGTCCCCGCTTTAGAGCTCTGTAAAGCGCAAGTGCAGAGTCCTTTCCTCCACTAACTAGAACAGCAACATCCATCTTGAATCATTCTCAAAAGAGAAAAGCGTTGAGGTTCTCTATAAAGTTCTTCCCAGCGAAGCGAATATTTCTTCAACCTGATTTTTCCAACCATTCAGTCCCTGAGGCGAGCTCGGATACTCGTTATACAAGGTTTTGACTGTTTTAACGGTTTTCGCCATCTTATACAGAGACCTTAAGAAAGACAGTCTTCCTAACCCTTTGAATACTCTTCGACTGGCGTCTGTCACGTTTAACCGTATTTCCTCTCCTAAACTTGCTTTAAGAACATCTTCTTCCCTGATTAGGCGGTACTTCATTCCGTAGTTCAAATCATCGTTAGACAAGTTTTGAAGAAACACGCGGAAAACGTCTAATCCTGCTTGTTTAGCTCCGTAGCTTTTCATAAAACGAACGTTGATGGGCCACAAGTTCTCAATAGTTGGTTGCCCCTTTTCTAAAGCTTCTGTAATCACTGTTCCAGCTATTGCTCCACCCATCATTGAAGGGCCGATTCCTCCGCCGTGAATTGGGTTCACTTGGCACCCGGCGTCGCCAATGACTACTACGCCATTTCCAACAAGCGAGTCTAAGGGTCTTCTGGTTGGGACAATGCCTCCTCCGCCATGGATGATTGTGGAGTCTTTAAACATGGGCATCGTGAGAACGTGCTTGTATAACATGTCTTTTGGGTTCGGGTGGCCTTTGACTGCGGCGACACCTAGTCCAACATTGACCTTTGTCTTTCCTTCGGGAAAGATCCAGTAATACCCACCTTCTGCCTTTTCTAGGTCTAAATAGATTTCGCAAAATGTAGGTTCATCAACTTGCTCCTTTAGTTCACGTATCTCTCTATAGCAGACTACGGTGTCCTCGCTTCGAACGTTTGTTTCCAAACCAATTTCTGGAGGCAGATGACTTCGAACAACGGCTGAGACTCCGCTAGCGTCAATAATCACATTGCCTAAAAATTTTGTTTTCGCCTCTTCTTTGAGGAGTCGTACCTCTACTCCCTTCACTTTTCCGTTTTCTATAATGGGCTCCAAAACGTGTGTTGAATCGAAAAGTTCAGCTCCAGCGTCCAATGCTTCCTTTAAAAGCCTCTGCCCAAAAAGGTAACGGTTAATCATGAAGCCCGTTAATCCTTCGCCTACTATTCTGAAGACCGTTTGCAAGTCAGGAGAGTGAACGTTAATTCCCGAGATGTCTCCTTCCTTTTCCTGTCCAGAAGGATGCTTTAAACCTAGATTATCAAAGTGGTGTTTTCCGATTGCGTCACCACACACCTTTTGCCCAATCGTGTCTTTGTCTTTTCTGTCAATTAGACAAACGGTGAACCCTTTTTGGGCAATAGTTTTGGCTGTCATGGAGCCCCCTGTTCCCGCGCCTACAACAATAACATCGTATTGTTTCAAAGCTCAGCAAACCTCAGGATTTTTCATAATTTGATGATTAGTGCATTATTTACACTTATCTAAAAACTATTTAAATCATAAAGTCTAACTGCACCAAGCATAAAAAGTTAATTTCTAAAAAGAATTAAATAACTGCGAGGTACTCAAACCTCTAGGTAAATGTTAATCTTTCCAATTTGAACAATTACTCGTGAAATATAATGGCAAGGTTGCCTGTTCCTAAGCCTGTTTCAGGCGGTCTTTTGCTTTCTTACAAGTGCAACAGCGAGTGTAAACATTGCATGTATGCTTGTTCACCGAAATGTCGAGCTGATTGGATAAGTCTCGACGACGCAGAGAAGGTTTTAACCCAGCTCCACGCAGCCTTTGAAGAGAGCCAGCTGGCGAGAACATCAAGGTTAGGATTAAATTCTGGCCTTCACTTTACTGGAGGAGAACCTTTTCTCAATTTTGGTCTTCTTCTGAACCTTGTAAAAATGGCTCATAAGATTGGTTTTTCGTCAACTTTTGTTGAGACCAACTGTTTTTGGAGCAATGATGACGAAGAAACCTTTGAAAAACTCGTTCAACTGAAAACAGCTGGGCTTCACGGCATTTTAGTCAGCGTTAACCCATTCATTCTCGAGTATGTTCCATTTGAGAAAACACTTAGAACAATCAACATAGGCGAGAAGGTTTTCAGTGGAAACATAATGGTTTACCAAGACTTTTTTTATCAACAATTCAGAAGCCTAAAAATCAAGGGAACTCTGTCATTTCAAGACTACTTGCAGAAGGCAGGAATCCGAAGCTTAGGGTTTGTGGAACTCATTCCCATGGGAAGAGCGTGCTACAAGATTGGGCATCTTTTTGTGAAAAGACCAGCTGAAGCCTTTGTTAACGAATCCTGTTTTGAAGAGTTAACTAGGCCTTGGCATGTTCACGTTGATAATTATTGCAACTACATTACGGGGTACTGCGGAGGCATCTCGTTAGGCGACGCACGAAACCTGAACCAAATATGTCAAGGAATCGAGCTTGACGACTGTCCCGTCATCGCCATGCTTTCTTCAGACAAGGGTATGGGAAAACTGTTCCAGTTTAGCATCGATGAATATGGCTATAAAGAACTTAAAGACGGCTACGTGTCAAAGTGCCATTTGTGCTTGGACATAAGAAAACACATAGTTGAACAAACCAGCGAGTTTAGGGAACTACAACCTGAAGAATTTTATAATAATTTATAAATTATAAAGTGCTTTGCCAAGCAACCAAAAAAGGTCCTGTAAAAATATAGTCGACTTTTACAAGCTGGAGGATCCATATTTTTCCTCAAACAAGTAACGGACTTTTCTTATCGTTGGATAAGGCTTCATAACAATGGTTGAAAGGTTCAACTTCAGCCATTCATCATAGAACGCAGAGACTTTTTTTACGATTATGAACCTTCTTCTTAGGTTGCGAACAATCTTAACTGAGCGAATTTTGTCTATTTCGTCTTGTTCAATTTTCTGAATCAGAGACTTGTATCCTTTGATTATACTTTCAACCTCTTTTACGACGCGGTTTTCAGTTGCGGCCAGCAATCTATCGACGGCCCTGCTGTTGACAACAACCAATCTAGGAATAATTACGGCGTTTTCATCAAACTCTCGAACGTGCTCCCAGAAGCTTCCTGCGCTCATAAGTCTACCTGTTTCGTCATGAAAGGGTCTGTGCGGAAAAGCACACACGCCTGGGCAAAGACGTATACACGGAGATCTCCTCAACCAGTTTCGAACCTTTACCCGAGTCATACCATCTGGACTTTGATACGCAATTATGATGAGACTTCCAAGTTCCCTTTGCTCGCCATCCTTCGGTGAAACAGGCTTCCTGACTTCCCGAATTCTTTTCAAAAGAGTAGGCGAAAAACCCTGCAATATTCTCCCTGACATTGCCAAGCTTTTTTTACCAATTACCCAGAAAGATCCGCGAATCCGCTTGCAACCTAAAGTTTTGAGTTGGTTCTCTACATCCAATTGGGCATCAAGATTGTGAGGAGGCACATAGGCAGCATAATAAACCATATTAGATCATCGAGGAGAGCATGTTACACAGCACACAAACCACGTAAAAGATGAAAAACATGTTTTTCAGGATTTAGTCATCTTTTTTTGAACGAGATCCCGTATTTGCTTCGCAGTTTCCTCAAAGCTGTATAAACCAGTGTTTATTATAATGTCATAGTAGTGCGGATCAAGCCAGTACGCCTTAAACATTTTTTCAACCATATGTTGTCTTTCGCTGTCACTGATGCGTATGGCTTCCTTAGCCTTGTCGATGGAAACTCCACGTCTTTTAGCTATATGTTTTGCTCTTGTTTCAAGTGGACAAACTAATAAAACCTTAAAAACATCATTTCTGTTGAGAAGCATAAATGCTGACCGACCCTCAACTATGGTGTCGCCTTGCTCCAAAAAATCTTGTATTTCACCTGACATCATTCCATCTAAATCAACCTCGCCTGAAAGTACTTGATCTTTGAACTTGCCAAACGACTCGTCAGGGTAAACTCCTTTAAGATCAGTTACTATGCTCTTTATGATAGTAGCTGAGTTGATGACCCTTATTCCAAGCATCTCAGAAAGTAGCTGCCCAACCTCTGTGCATCCAGCACCTAATTCACCACAAATAGCTATATGCATTCTTTCACCCGCTGCAACTAAATACAAGGTATGTTAAAAACGTTGTTCCAATCTTAGAAACTTATGTCATCAATTCAGATAGGCCCTAACGGAAGCCCGTCTCCCCTAATATCAGCACAAAGCATCGTAACTTTTTCCTTTCTCATGCCGCAATGAGCAACACCTGTTCCACCCGGATACTTTTGACGAATCACAACATGCCCCAGTCTTTCCAAATTATCAAGCCCCTCGAATCTTTCTTCAACAATAACTTGTTTGCCTCCATTCCACAAGAACCTTGGCGCATCCACAGCTTCTTGAAGGCTCATGTCATAGTCTACACAATTTGTTAAAAGCAAAACGTGTTGTTGAGGTCTGAAATCGCCTCCGCTGACTCCAAACGCAAAAGCTTCATCGTTGTCTGACGTTGCAATTACCGAAGACAACGTGTGCAAAGGCCTTTTTCGGGGTTCAAGCCTATTCGCCCCGGTCTTTGTGAAGTGTGTTCCTCTACAGTTAAGGATTACGCCGGTCTTTGGATCCATAAGGCTTGACCCGAAACTGTAGTAAAGGCTTTGAATTGCTGAGACAACGTTTCCCCATTTATCAAAAACAACAAAATTAGTAGTGTCTTCAGGATGTAAAGTCGTTCCTTCAGACGCATTGTTAACATTAATGTTTTGTGCAAGTTCTTGTGCGTATTCTTTACTTAGTATCTTCTTTAGTGGAATCGACGCAAATTTGGGGTCAGCAAGGTACAAGTTTTTTTCGACATACGCTTTTTTGGCAGCCTCAACGAACAGATGAACTCGTTCACTGCGAAATGCACCTAACCCTCTAGAATCGAAGCACTCAAGAATATTGAGCATGATAATAGTCGTTGCACCTTGGCTGTTCGGAGGAACCTCGTAGATGCTATAGTCACGGTAAGAAGCCATTAAGGGATCAACCCACTCAGCCTCATAATCTGAAAAATCGCCAATCTCAAAAACTCCACCTTTAGACCGAAGATAATCGCAAATTTTTTCTGCAATCCACCCTTCGTAAAAAACACGTGGGTTAGAAGCAACTTCCCTAAGAGTCTCAGCTAAGGCTTTTTGAGCCAATATTTCACTTTGACAAAGAGGTCTCCCGTCTTTGAAGAAAAGACTTTTCGCCATTGACTCCGTCAGTCTATGCATGTTATGTTTAATCGCTCTACCGAGACCATAGGAAATGGGAAACCCGTCTTCAGCAACGTGAACAGAGTCTTCTGCAAGTTTTTGGAACTCTAACGTGCAAAATCTCTTGTGAATCTTGTTTAACCCCTCAATCAAGCCTGGAACAACAACTGAATGAGGACACTCAGCAAGCGTCTCGTAAAAACCGAGTTCCCTTAGAGATTCAAGGCTCAATTTCCTCGGAGCCCAGCCGCTTGCATTTATACAATAAACCTTTCCGCTTGCTGAGTCAAGAATTAAGGCGAAAAGGTCGCTGCCTAACGCTCCGAGGTGTGGCTGAGTTACCGAAAGCATAAGACTAGTAGCAACAGCAGCATCACAAGCATTTCCGCCTTCTAACAAAATTTTTAAACCTGCTACAGAAGCCAGTGGATGTTCAGATGAGATTCCTCCCATTTTTCCCATAAACGGAGCCTTCAGAAACACACGCCTTCACCTTTTCTACATTTCACATGATTTTTCAAACAATTTAGAAATTCAATTATGGCAAATGTTTTATTTAAAAACAGTCACTGTCTATATAAGGTCAAAAATCTTGAAGTGAGCCTCAGATGTCAGCTGAGGGTAACTCGTCTCTTAAAAAGAAAATTGAAGGCGAATTTCCAGAGCAGACTATGGACGTCTCTATCCTCGTTAGGACACTGGTTAAAAGTTTCCTCAGATCTGACAGCAATTATGGCGCCATAACTGACATTAAGACTGACCTGAACTACATCTACGACCTTGTAGTTCGATTCATTCAAGTTGAAAACATGGACATATATGCGGTGAAACTTGAGGATCGCATCCTTCTTTCTAGAACAGGCCCAGACTTCGATAACCTTTATAATGTAATAAAAGATCGGTCAACACTTCAAATTAAAAAGGACATGATCGAGATCTGGGATGACACCTACAACAAGATACTGCACTTAATAATTGTGCCTGTTAAGAAACATTTTCCCATAGAATATGCCAACACACGTGAAAAAGCAAGATTTATCGAAAAGATCTCGCTGATGACCTGGACCCCTGCTTCACCATAGACAGCGGCCCAAAGAGGAAAGGCAAGGCTTTTTACATATGCTTTTTAACAAGGGAAAATAGTAGATGATGAGCTAGTATTCTACTTCTTCTTAACGTAAAGGTTTTTCTTTTCTGCCTAGCACAAGCTCTTTCAAGGAGACACCGTTTACTGTGCTTACCTTCCATCTGATTCCTGGGATGTCTCCTAACGCTCCGCCTTTTGAACCTCCGATGCCCTCAACTACTACTTCGTCGTGTTCATCCACGCAATTTAAAGCTCCGTCCCCAGGAAGGAAGGCAGTGATGACCTTACCGTTCTTGATGAGCTGTGTGCGAACGCATTTTCTGATAGCGCTGTTAGGCTGCTTGCTTTCACGACCGACCTTTTCAAGAACAATTCCCCTAGCCATGGGTGATCCTTCAAGAGGGTCAGATTTAATGTCTAATCTAAGCATGCGACGTTTATAGTCTATTTTACTCCAGCGAAGTTTCTTTCGTTTTAGCTGCAGTTTCCTAGCAGCAAACATTCCTTTGGGCGATTTTCCCATTTTTTCACCTTTACACTTTACAATTTGCTGTTACGATGGATTTTCCATTATTGCGAAACATCAATCCATTTTTTAAACATTTCTATTTGTTCATGATGTTATTTATTAAAAAATTTTTAGCGAATAGAGTTACATAATTGAGACATTGTTTATGTCGAAGTAACGTTTTGCCAAAAAACGGATTCTTTCAGCGTTTTTCCCGTTCTTTCCAATCGCGATTCCCTTGTCTCTTGGCTCAACCGACACTACAGCTATAGTTTTCCCATCAGGCTTCTCAGTTATCCGTATCTCCCTAATCTTAGCGGGTTTCAAGGCGTTTTTTATAAATTGAGATGGATCCTCTGAGAACTCGATAATTTCATGTTTTTTTCCAGTCATTTTCTCGAGCATCGAGATGTTTTTTCCATGTTTGCCGATAGCCATACCAACATCGCCCTCTTTTATCACGAAAATGACTCTGTCGAAGTCTTCATCTACAATGCAGTCTCTCACCGTTGCACCCGTTATGCTTTCAAAAAGGGCGATGTACCTCATTTCGCGATTAGTAAATTTTATGCCTTTAGACATTACCTTCCTCCACTTTTTTCACTATGTCCGAGTCTCCAGGATCTCTTATCGCCAAAGCAGAAACAACAAAAGGCTTGCCGCAAAGTCTTCCAAGCTCTAAGCCCGTCTTCGGGTATACGAGAAACGGGATCTTTGAAATTCTACAGTAATGTTCAAGGTCTTCGCGTACTTTGTTTGGACAATTAGACGCAGCGATAACCAGTTGAACTTTCCCACTCATAGCACTGTTTAAGGTGGAGTTTAAACCAAATAAAACTTTACCAGTTTTCACAGCGATCGTAAGCGACGTGTCTAAATCAGCCAACTTCTTTCTCCTCCGTCTTTTCAGGCGGCACCGCAGACATGTAAATGTCCACAAGCCCTGTTCCAATCGGTATTGATTGTCCCACTATTACGTTTTCGGTGACCCCCTTTAGCAAATCTTTATCGCCTTTAACAGCAGCGTCGACAATGTTTGGAACTGTAATTTCGAAAGCCGCTCTTGCCAGAACACTTGCTTTTCCTCCGCTCACGCCATGCCGACCAATTTGCCTAATGTTGCCTGTAGCAGCCATAATGTCTGCCACAAGCATAATGTGCCGTATGTCTACGTCCATGCCTTGCTCCTCAAGCACTCCCACTGCCTCAGCAATCAACGCGTTTCGAGCAGCCTCAACGCCTAATGTCTTAGAGATTTCGTGAATGTTGTTCGTGATAGTCCTCGTAGGATCAACACCTGGAACCTCAAGAACCTTCGTAAGATTCGACCCATCAGTTCTGATGACCCATTCGCCTTCTTCCTCTATTACTAGAACCCTTTTGATCTCAGGCACACCGTGCAGATGATGTGAAGATATTTGGTCAAGAAGCCTTCTTGCAGGAACTTGCTTTTTAGATTCGACGAAAATTTTGTTGTCATCAAAACTTACTGAGTATTTTGGAACGTTGAGAGACTCAGCAACCATTTCCGTTGTAATCCCTCTTTCCTTCATTTTCTCTGGGTTAAGCTCGATTACGACTCCTTCAGCTTCAGGATTAACGTAAAGAGCATCTGATACGTCTTGAATTGAGGTGAAAAGGATGCTTTGCGCAATCTTCTTGGCTTTTTCCAAGTTTTTGCTGTTTTCCTTATCAAGATAAATGGTCATCGTCGGAGTAGACGGCTCTCTTCTCGCATCCACTATCTCGATGAGGCGAGGAAGACCGATTGTAACGTTTTGCTCTTTAACACCTGCGTAGTGGAAGGTTCGTAAAGTCATCTGCGTACCTGGTTCACCAATCGATTGGGCGGCAACTACACCTATTGCTTCTCCAGGCTCAACCAGCGATTTCTTGTACCGTTCAACCGTGAGATTGACAGCTAAGTCTACACCCTTCTCTGTCAGTTTTGTTCTTGTAAGGGTTTCCTTCAATTCTTTTTCCAAGAGAGGCGTTAGTTGGTCTTTCACTTGTTCTAGGCATTTATCAATGAACTTTTCCGATGCTGCTGGACCCTTTTCAGTGGCAAGCTCGATTTGTTCAACAAGTCTGCCAACGTTTACAGCTTTACCATGATCGCTACGGGCTGGATCTACGCCATCTTCACCGTATTTAAATTGTATGATGTCGCCAACAGAGTTCCTAACCGTCCCATCATATTCGACACGAAGGTGCTCCATAGCATTAATAAGCCGTCTCTGCATGTACCCGCTTTGTTGAGTTCGAACAGCGGTGTCTACAAGACCTTCACGGCCACCCATAGCGTGGAAGAAAAACTCGACAGGGCCTAACCCATCACGATATGATGAATAAATGAAGCCTCTTGCCTTCGGAGAAGGGTCTCCTGCCTCGAAGTGAGGAAGAGCCCTATCTAAGTACCCACGCATAATCCGTTTTCCTCGAACGGATTGCTGACCGAGGCATGCAGCCATCTGACCTATGTTCATCGTTGAACCTCGTGCGCCGCTTCTCGTCATTATTACTCCTGCGTTGTCCATACTGAAATCTAAGTCAGCAACTTCACCTGCTTTTTCTCTAGCTTTCGACAGTTCATCCATAACGTAAATTTCAAACGATTCATCTAAGCTTTGTCCAGGCAGCCTTTCTAGTTCTTTATTAAGCAGTTGCTGAGTTAGCCTATCAACGTTTTTTTCCGCTTCTTTAATTCGGCGTTGGATTTTCTGCTTCGCATTTTGTGAAAGTTCCAGTTCACTGTATGAGTATGAAAGACCACGCATTGAAACAAACTTGGCTAACAGGCGGCTAATCCTGTTAAGAAATTCTCTTCCAGCATCAGTTCCGTAGTCCTTTATTATTCTGTGAAGGAGGCTTTCAGATTTTTCTGCGCCTATGGAGTTTCTGTCTATTGCACCGTTTATTAGTGTACCATTCTTGATGACAACATAGGCGTCATGTGGGCATTCTTCACGTAAACATTCCTTACAATTTTGGCAAATACTGGCTTTTAAAGCGTAGTTAAGATCCTTGGGCAAAAAGAGGCTAAATATTTGTTTTCCAGTCCATAATGGCTGAGGTTTCTTCTTTTCTGGTTCTGGCAACGGACCATCGTACCCTGTGGCAAACAGAAGCTCACAAACCTCTTTTTTATTTAGATAAGTAGGTTCAGGTTTGCTTCGAGTCAGCAAATATGCTCCACTTATGAAATCTCGGATGGCACCTATAATCGGACCGCCAAATCTAGGTGAAAGAATATGATCTTGAACTTGCATTAAAATTCTAGCTTCAGTTTGAGCTTCCTCGCTTTGCGGAACGTGGAGGTTCATTTCGTCTCCGTCGAAGTCTGCGTTGTAGGGCGGACATACACACAGGTGTAGACGGAACGTCTTATAGGGCAAAACTTTCACGTAATGAGCCATTATGGACATCCTATGAAGCGAAGGTTGCCTATTGAAGATCACTACGTCTCCGTCTCTAATGTGCCGTTCAACGATGTATCCGGGTTCCACGCCTTCAGCAATTTTTTCCCTGTCTAAAACGAACTCCAATCTTACACGTTTTCCATCAGGTCTAACAATGTACAGAGCGCCAGGATAATTGTCAGGTCCGTTGCTAACTAAGCGTTGCATCTCTTGCAGGTTCCAATTTGTAACCTTCTCTGGAACAGAAAGCTTTGTTGCAATGGTTATTGGCACCCCAACCTCGCTTATATCAAGATTCGGATCTGGACTAATTACTGTACGAGCTGAAAAGTCAACCCTTTTTCCAGAAAGGTTACTTCTAAACCGTCCCTCTTTGCCCTTAAGCCGTTGAGACAACGTTTTTAGGGCTCTTCCAGACCGGTGTCTAGCAGGCGGAATTCCCGAAGATTCGTTGTTAAAGTACGTGGTGACATGGTATTCTAAAAGTTCTGAAAGGTCTTGAATAATTAGCGTTGGGGCACCTGCCTCAATGTTTTCTTTGAGGCGCTCGTTGATTCGAATAATATCAACTAGCTTGTGCGT
>Ga0272448_1000712_pt1 | contig 48880 bp, 53 predicted proteins | sample YNPCB0191_FD_202220 | JGI IMG/M metagenome (GOLD analysis project Ga0272448, IMG submission 202220) | Hot spring sediment microbial communities from Yellowstone National Park, WY, United States - YNP-CB-019-1 | ecosystem: Environmental > Aquatic > Thermal springs > Hot (42-90C) > Sediment... | reverse complement strand
TATCTCTTGTAGCGATAAAAGCAAACCGTCCAATTCCAAAAGTTAATAGAACCACAACAAATATAGCGACGGAAATCTTTAAAAAACTCCACCACTTAATCTTTTTAACAACCACAATAAAATTACTGATGGCCTTTTTTGTTGGATTGCTTTTTATGAAATCAATCCGCAAATCTGCTCGATGCAATCCTTGTAGCGCCAAACCAACTGCTGCTGCAAACATAGGGGACTCAAACATTTTTTCTTCATCTAAATTCTGATTATCCGATTCTATCTTCAGATTTTTAAAAGAGTCTAAGCATAGCGTAGGAATATTTAAAGCATCCGATAACAAACCCTCGATACCCTTAATCAATGCACCTCCACCACTAATCCATATTTGATCGATAGAATGCTCTATCTCTTTTTTTGTGGCTGAGGCGCTACTCTGAAAATAATATTCATCAAATGCCTTCTTCAACAATGAAACGAACTCTTCTATCAACGGTTGGAATAATTCCCTCATCCCAGAATCATTACCTTCTTGGGTGTTCAAATTCTTAATCAGCTGCCGCGCCTCTTCTAAAATAAGACCGCGTTCGCTCGCCACCTTTAGGATGAATCTATGTTGACCGAAGGGAATGGTCTTAATCCAAAAATCACCTAAAAGATTAAAAATCAATAGTCGACTCTGCGTCGAAGAAAAATCTATTAGTCCATATAACTTTTCTCCGGATAGCTCATAATTAAAACACAGACAATTATATGCAGCTAAAATATCTAAATTAATTAATTTTGGAAGAGAACCGGCGTTTTCCATTTGTTTGAGACGATGATGGAGACTCTCTTTCTTGGATGTGGCAATAAGAATAAAATCTACACCGGCTTTGGATAAATTCTTTAAATGACTATAATCCCAGATACAGTCATCGAAAGAAAATGCCACATTATTCCTTAATTCATTAAAAATTACCTTCTTGAAGTGGAGTTTCTCTCGAGGGCCTAACTTTAGTATTTTAAAAAATGAATCATCCGAAGACAAAGAAAGACACAAGCCATCGCGGGGGTCTATCTTGTTTTTTTGAATAATTTTTCTTATCAAATCACTGACCTCAAATGGATTAGAAGAATCTGTTAATTCTACGCTATCAAAATCTACAAGCTTTATCTTCTTGCCATTGTTAGCCAGAGTTACTAACTTGATACAAGTCTTGCCAATATCTAATCCTATTGCTTTTTTATTCATAGAATCATTTTATTAAATATGCGATTTTAGTTTATAGCTAAAGTCTCTGAATGTCAACCTTTCTAGATAAAACGGTGATAAGCCATGGGTTTATTTAAAACAATCAACAAAATCGAAACGATAACAACATATAAACAGCAAAACAAAACAAAAATGTCTCCATGGCGCGTATAGAAACTTATTTTATTATTTTTAAGAATAGATGAGCGGATTGAGCCTTCTACAAAAATGTCTCGATTGTCTTTTTGGACCCTATTTCTAATTCTGCCAAAATTGTCAATCTCACAGGTTACCCCCGTGTTTGCTGCCCTTACAACAAAAACCCTATTTTCAACTGCTCGAAAAACAGAGGCCTGTAAATGCTGGTATGGGCTGCGGCTATTTTTAAACCAGGCGTCATTTGTAATATTGACTAAGAAATCTGCTCCCTTTAATCTAAATTGTCTGGATAAATCCGGGAAAATATCCTCAAAACAGATTAAAACTCCAAAATTAAAATTTTGGCCAGTTGAATTTCTCATTGAAAAGACTGTAAAGTGCTCTCCACTAGTAAAATCTCCTATGCCAATTATCTCTGCTAAAAATGGAAAATACTTACTAAAAGGGGTGTATTCACCAAAAGGCACCAGATGTATCTTGTCATATCTTAAGATATCCTGGGAGTCTCTCAATATCAAAAAGGCCGAGTTGTAAAATTTACTATCTTGCTGATAAACTGCGCCAAATAAAAGAGACTTATTAATATTTCTCGTGAAATTAATAAATGGTTGCAGGCTCTCCCTATTAGTTATAAAACTAACTATTGCCGTCTCAGGCCAAATCACTAAATCACTAACTACGTCAGAAAACTGTTGGGTAAGTAAAAAATACTTATCGGTTATTCTATCCCGAAAATATAGCTGCCATTTTTCTTCTTGGGGGATGTTACCTTGAACCAGGTCTACTACAAGCGAACTTTCTAAACTTTGCTTTTCTATTTTATTTCTTATGCCAATTGCTCCCCTACCATAACTAATTACAACTAAAAATACTAAAATTATTATAGACAAAAACTTCATACAGAGAAAATAATCTCTATTGAGGAGGGCCTTAATTATTTCATATAGTAAAAGATTTACCAAAAATACAATAAAAGAAACACCATAACAACCAACAATATCTGCGATCTGAATAATTGAGGTGTTTAGATATTGGCTGTATCCCAACAGCGCCCACGGAAAACCAGTAAATAAATATCCTCGAATATACTCTAAGATTATCCAAAGACAGGCAATTAAAAAAATTACTAAAATTCTCCTTCTGCCAATTCTCCTTCTTAGACCAACAAAAAAGAATCCGAAAAAAGCAAAATACAAAGCTAGATATAAACACAAAATCAAAAGCCCAAAAAAAGTAACGTGCCTTAACCAAAAAATCGTAAAAAGAAAAAATAAAAATCCACAGAAATATGCTAACCAAAAACCCTGACGGCGCAAGACACTGTCTATAGCAAAGAATAAAGGCAGAAATCCAACCCAAGCAAAAATTCCTAAATTAAACCTTCCATAGGGCAAGGATAAAACAATTGCGCTGAGAAAACACAAAAATAAATTTTTTATCTTCATAATATTTTATTGAGCTTTTCCCAGATATAAAGAATGAACTTGCCCAACAACCAAATACCAAAGATTAAAAGTGCTATTGAAATAATCATTCGAAAAGAGAATGCCAAAAGTAGTAAGAGAGGATAAAGTAAAAATCCCGTAACAGAAAGAAGACAGACAGCCATTAAAAATAATAAACCAACTAGAAATGCCTTCATAATATTCCTTTCTCTTAAGTTATCCAGCGAAAACCCCTAGAAATTTAATCTAAGGATATAAATGCTTTAAAAATACTCTCTGGCTAATCGCGTGGTATAGTTTTAAATACAAAGTAGTAATTATTGATTATTTGTCAATTATTTACCGCAGCACTTTTTATATTTTTTCCCGCTGCCACATGGACAGGGTTGATTACGACCAACTTTAACAGTATTATGCCTTACTGTTTGAACAGATGTGTTAGAACTCTGTTCTGCACCATCTTGAACCGCTTCTTGCTGCTGAAGTAAATTTTTCTTCTTGAGACCAGAAAATTCATTATGAACCAGTTCTTTAGGAAGGGAACTAAAAACTGCTTGTATTTTCTTCTCTGCCGGAGCCTGAACTCGGAATAAGAATTGAACAACTTCTTCTTTTATTCTGTTTGTCATATCTTGAAACATCAAATATGCCTCATTCTTATACTCAATGAGGGGGTCTCTCTGGCCATAAGCACGTAGACCTATCCCTTCTTTTAAAACATCTATCGAATAGAGATGGTCTTTCCAACGCAAATCAACAGAATGCAACACAATCATTCTTTCTAAATGGCGCATCTGTTCACTTCCGAGACTACGTTCTTTTTGTTCATATAAATCTAAAATCTGTTCCAATAATAAATCCTTAGCGGCCTGCATATCATTAGTATTAAGCAAAGAGCGTTCGTCAATCTTGATTAGTGGAGAAAATTTAGAATACAACCAATTTTTTAAACCAACCACGTCCCACATCTCAGGATTATTATTAGTATGAATATACGCATTGATACCTTGCTCAAATACATCTTTTATCATATCGATTACCCATTCTTTTATATCAGAATTTTCAAGAACCATTCTTCGTTGAGAATAGATAATCTCTCGCTGCTGATTCATTACATCATCGTATTCTAAAAGTTGTTTTCTAATCTCAAAGTTATAAGCCTCGATTCTTTTTTGAGCGGTCTCTATGGATTTAGAAAGCATGTTTGCTAACTTTCCTTCGCGCGCAGTAAGTGGTTGCCCCTGTGTATCTATTGGCTCTAATATTCTTATTATCCAATCTGGAGCAAATAACCTCATCAAATCATCTTCGAATGAAACATAAAAACGAGAAGAACCGGGATCGCCTTGACGACCAGCACGGCCACGCAATTGATTATCTATACGACGCGCCTCGTGGCGTTCCGTCCCTAAAACATGTAATCCACCCAGCTCTACAACAGTATTATGTTCTTCGTCTGCTTGTTTTTTCAACTGCTGATATAAATTTTTGAATTCCTGTAAGTATTCTGGCGAAGCTGGATCTAAACCTTTTGCCAAGGCCATATTTTTTGCCATAAATTCCGGATTTCCCCCTAAAATAATATCTGTGCCTCGTCCCGCCATATTGGTAGCAATGGTAACTGCTTTATATTTTCCAGCTTGAGCAATTATATGCGCCTCTCTCTCGTGATATTTGGCGTTAAGCACATTGTGGGGTATGCCTCTACGTTTAAGCATTGCGCTGAGACGCTCTGATTTCTCAATAGAAATTGTCCCTACCAATACCGGTCTTCCTTTATTATACAAATCAACAATCTCCTCCACTACGGCATCGAATTTTTCTTTTTCAGTTTTATAAATTAGGTCTGGAAAATTAGTCCGACGCAACGGCTTATTTGTTGGAATAACCACAACATCTAAATCATATATCGCCTTAAATTCTATTGCTTCAGTAAAGGCTGTGCCAGTCATACCTGCCAATTTTTCATACATCCTAAAATAATTCTGCAGAGTAATAGTCGCCAGCGTCTGATTCTCCATTTCAATTTTTATTGACTCTTTTGCCTCAATTGCTTGGTGGAGACCATCGGACCAGCGACGACCAGGCATAAGCCTTCCTGTAAATTCATCAACTATTATCACCTGTCCGTCCTTGACAACATAATCGACATCCTTTTTGAACAAGGTATGGGCACGGATTGCCTGAGTAATATGATGTGCCCACTCTCCAGAAATATCGTCGTATAAACTCTTTATTCCCAAAATCTCCTCACATTTTGTAATTCCTTGCTCGGTAAGACTAACGGTATGATTTTTTTCATCGACAATATAGTCGTATCCCTTAGAAATATCTTCCCCTTTATATTTTGCCTCGATTTGGTCTTTTTCTAAGATAATTCTCCCTTTTAACTTTGGAATAATACGGTCAATGATATAGTATTTTTCCGTTGATTCTTCAGCTGGTCCTGAAATAATTAATGGGGTACGCGCTTCATCAATTAAGATTGAATCTACCTCATCAACAATCGCATAATGTAATTTCTTCTGCACTACCTCCTCTAAAGAATTAGCCATATTATCTCGCAAGTAATCAAATCCAAATTCGTTATTTGTACCATAAACAATATCGCAGGCGTACATCTTCTGACGCTCTATAGGACTCATATCATGCTGAATAACACCCACGCTTAATCCCAAAAATTCATATATAGGCCTCATCCACTCCCGGTCTCTTTTTGCTAAATAATCGTTAACTGTAACAATATGAACACCGTCGCCAGTTAATGAGTTCAGATAGGCAGATAAAGTTGCAACTAGGGTTTTACCTTCACCTGTGGCCATCTCGGCAATTTTGCCTTCGTGCAGAACAATACCTCCAATTAACTGGACATCGAAGTGACGCATATTGATAGTGCGTTTTGCTGATTCTCGAACAACAGCAAATGCCTCTACCAATATCTCATTGAGCACTCCCTGCAAAATCTTCTTTTGCTCTCTTTTCTCTAATTGATTATAATTGCGCGCCTCTAATTCTTTTTTTATTTTATCTTTAAATTCGACTGTCTTATGGCGTAATTGTTCATCCGACAAACAAACTATATCTGGTTCTAATGCGTTTATTCTTTCTACTATTTTTGAAATCCGCTTAAGCTCTCTATTATTTTGTGAACCAAAAATTTTATCAGTAATGAATTTTAACATGATAATCTTTCTTTAGACAAAATACCACTATTGTTAAATTCTATTTTTTTATAATACTAACTCTTAAAAACTAATTTTTCTTGTCTTTAGTCTTTTGCCCGCCTCATAGAAAATGTTTATTAATTTCATAAAACTTTTTTAATTTACTATTTCTTCTCTTCTGCCTTCCATTTTAAATATGCCTGAATAAAATCGTCTATTTCACCATCCATTACTGCTTGGACGTTACCGGTTTGATATTCGGTACGATGGTCTTTTACCATATTATAAGGATGCATAACATAAGAGCGTATCTGCGAACCCCACTCAATCTTTTGCTTTATGGCATATTCTTTTGCAATTTCTTTTTCTTGCTCTCGTCTTTTTAGCTCGTATAGTTTTGCCCGTAGAACGCTCATTGCTACTACTTTATTTTGATACTGTGAACGCTCATTCTGGCACTGGGTAACAATTCCTGTCGGCAAGTGAGTAATTCTAACTGCTGAGTCCGTCATATTGACGTGTTGACCGCCTTTTCCAGAGGCGCGATAAGTATCGATGCGTAAATCCTCTGGCTTAATTTCTACAACAATATCGTCCTCGATTTTAGCAATCACTTCTACAGAGGCAAAAGAGGTGTGTCTTCTTCTATTGGCGTCAAATGGAGAAATTCTTACTAAACGGTGTACACCATTTTCTGACTTGAGATAACCATAGGCATAATCACCAATAATTTCTATTGTTACGTTTTTTACACCGGCCTCTTCCCCGTCAAGAATATCAACAACTTTAGTTTTATAATTGTGCCTTTCTGCCCAACGCAAATACATTCGCATCAGCATAGATACCCAATCGCAAGACTCTGTACCACCGGCTCCAGCATTTATACTTAAGATGGCGCTGTTTAAATCAAATTGTCCACCCAATAATATCTGGGATTCCAAATTCTTAATTTCTTTTAAAATCAAATCCAATTCCTTATCGACCTCAGTAAAAAAATCTTCTTTTTCTTCGTGGGAGATATTTAACAACTCTTCAAGCTCTCCGAGTTTGTTGTTAAAATTGCTGTACTGCTGTACGGAAGATTTGAGCGTCTTTAATTCCTTGATAACCTTATTAGCCTCTTGCTGATCTAGCCAAAAGTTTGGCTCATTCATCTTATGTTCTAATTCATCGATGCGCTTCTCTTTGGTCGGGATATCTAAATATTTTCCCAACTGTTCTAAATCTTTCCGAATCAGATGAATTTTTTTCTTAAGCTCATCAAACATTGTTTAATCTTTAAAGTGTGCGATTGCTCTTCTCTTCTAAAAATTGCTACATTGTCCTTTCCAATCGCTTTATTCCTCTTAACTCTAAATCTAACTCCTCTTTATTATCAGCGAATAAAAGAGCGTCATCCCTTTTGACAAACCCCTTCTTTACTAAATTAGATAGACTCTGTTTAAAACTCTGCATCCCGAACATCTCTCCATCTTCAAGAAATTTTGGAATCTCTTGAAGTTTATTCTCTCTAATTAAACGGCTAATCGTCGGGGTAAGAGTCATTACCTCACAGGCTGGAATTCTACCTCCAGCATCGCTTCGCGGAATAAGCCTCATTGAAATTATACCTTTAAGCAAAAAAGATAATTGCATCCGTATCTCATCATGTTGGTAAGGAGGAAAGAAATTAAGAATTCTTTCTACGGTTTGAGCTGAGTTAACAGTATGAATTGTGCTTAAAACCAATATTCCCATCTCTGCTGCCTCTAACGCTGCAGACATGGTAGGTAAATCCCTGATGGTTCCAATAAAAATTACGTCTGGGCTCTGAAGAGTAACCTGTCGTAAGGCAACCGGATAAGACCGAACATCTAATCCTAACTCACGTTGATTAATAATGCTATTCTTATCCTCAAATACAAATTCGATAGGATCCTCAATAGTAATTATATGGCGACTGAAATTCTGATTTATGTACTCAATCATACTAGCAATGGTGGTAGACTTACCACTACCTGCTGGACCTGTCACTAATACCAGACCGCGCATCTCGCAAGACAATTGAGTCAATACTTTCTGCGGTAGATTTAAATCAACAAATGTTCCAATGCTTTTCTTTATACGACGCAATACTATAGAAGGGAGATTGCGCTGAAGAAAAATACTTGCGCGAAATCTATCTAATCCTTCTCTCTCAAATGCAAAATCAACATCAAAATATTTCTCGTATACTGATTTTTGTTGAGAAGAGCATATTGCGTCAATATAGTGATCGATCTCCTCTTTAGTAAAAGATGCGAATTCTTTCAAAATATTAATTCTCCCATTTATCCTCATTGTAAGCGGACTGCCTACTTTTAAAAAAATATCTGAGGCATCCTGTGACATCGCTATTTTCAAAATCTCATTTATTTCCATATTGCCTCCCTTATATACTTTTCTTTACTCAATAAACTTATCTTCTTTTTTATACCTAATCTATATCCCCCCAATTTGCCATTGCTATTTACGACTCGATGACAAGGCACCAAAGGAGCAAAAGGATTTTTATTGAGGGCGTTTCCAATCGCACGGGAACAATTTGGTTTTCCAATTTTTTTAGCAACCCAGCTGTAGCTCCTTACCTCACCGAGGGGAATCTTAAGTATTGCCCTATATACCTTTTTCTGAAACTCGGTTAGTCTATATTTTTCATTCTTTGAATCTTTCATTTTCTTCTTTTGTAGAATATATTTTGTCTTTTGATTTGTCTTTAAGCGACATTAAATTAAATTTTTTCTTTCGACGTAAAAGGCGATGATATTTCACTGCAAACCGATGCGATTCATCACGGATATGCTGAATTAATCTAAGGGCCTTGTTATCCTTCTCTAATCGCAAGGGTATATTATCTGAAACAGTATAAATCAATTCTTCCTGTTTGGCAATTGCAATAACAGTGATATCGATTCCTAGACTTTGCAATAACCTACAAGCTACCTTAAGATGCCCCCTTCCGCCATCTATAACTATTAAATCTGGTCTCTCTAAATTTTCTCTAATTACACGACGATATCTCCTTTCCAATACTTCTGTCAACATCTGATAATCGTCAATATTTTCTACTTTTCTAATTCTGAAACGCCGATAATCTTTTTTGCTTGGCTTACCATCGATAAATGTCACCATCGAGCCTACTGCCTCTTTCCCAAATAGATTAGAAATATCAAAGGCCTCTATGCGGCGAGGTTCCTTTTTTAAACCCAAAACACTAGCAATGGTTGCTCTGGTCTTATTGGCTAACAGATTTAATGCGCTAATTCTATCTCTAATCTGCATAGCTTGCTCATACTTGTGTTGCTTAGATAGATTCTGCATCTTTTTGATTAAATTTTTAATCAAATCGTGTCTAGTATTTCTTAAAAAATATTTTAGCTCATTAATCATTTTGCAGTAATCAGGCTTGGAGATTTTTTTGATACAAGGACCCGCACATAGACCTATATGATAATTCAGGCAGGCCTTTTTGGGAAAAATTCTACAATTGCAAAAGGGGAAAACTTCTCGCAACGCCCTGATGGCAATTCGAAGAAGCTTGGCATTAGTATATGGACCAACATATTCTACATTCTCATTAATTTTTTTCCTCCCAATAATAACTCGTGGAAAATCGTCTTTGGTAATTTTAATAAAAGGAAAACTTTTATCGTCCTTTAAACTAATATTAAAAGGGGGCTGGTGCTTTTTGATTAATCTGGACTCTAATAGAAATGCCTCCTGTTCAGTTGGCGTGGTAATATATTCGACATTAGCCGCCTCTTTAATCATTGCTTGAGTTTTATAAGGTAAAATCCCTTTAGACAAATAAGCAGTCAAGCGCTGTTTTAAATTTGCGGCCTTACCAATATAGATTATCTTCTTTCGCTTGTCCCTAAATAAATAAACGCCGCTTTCATTAGGAAAAGAATCTATTTTCTTTTTAAAATTAACTGCCATATCCTCTTCGTCTGTTTTACCCCCATACAAAGACTTATAATAAAATAAACTACACCACCTAAGAGAATTGTTAGCAAAAGAGCAACAGTAGAATTAAAATATTTTATCAAGTTATTTTTAGAATAAAAAATAACCAGCCCCATAACCGTGCTTGCTATTAGCATCATAAGTAACTGCTGAAAAATTGCTTGAATGTTAATCTGGGTTACCCTTCTCTTTAAAAGAATAAAAAGATAAATCGAACTAATCGTTGCTGATATCGAACTCGCCAGAGCCAAGCCAGCTATTCGCATCTTAAAAAAAACAATAAATACAAAATTTAGAATAGCATTTAAGATAAGGGCAAGGGATGTTATTTTCAAAGGAGTTAGGGTATCATGCATAGCAAAAAAACAACACGAAAAGAATCTATTAGAACTAAAGGCACATAAACCAATAGAATAAAAAGCTAAAGCTGAAGAGGTAATTATTGTTGAATAATAAGTGAATTCGCCTCTTTGAAAAATAGTTTTTATAACCGGTTCTGATAAAACTAATAAACCCAAAGAAGATGGTAGCATAATAAAAAAAATAGTGTTGAGACTAAATTCTACTGTATTGGCAAATTTGTCCATTTCTTTTTTGGCTACGAATTCTGAAAGCGTAGGTAATGAGACATTAGATATCGAGACGCCAAAAATCCCTAAAGGAAATTGAATCATCCTATTAGCATAGTAAATAGCTGCTATTGCCCCCTCTCCAACTAATACTTTTAAAGAAGCAAATATCGTATCTATCAAGACATTTAAATCATAAATTGCCGAGCTGGCTAATCGCGGAATTAAGAGTTTACCAATTTTTTTTACTCCCGGATGGGCAAAAATATTCTTATAAAAAATAAAGGGCTTTACTGTAAAACCCTGCCTTGCCATAAATGGCAGATGAATACCAACCTGTAGCAAGGCCGAGATAAATATAGCCGCTATCATTATGTAAATTCCACTCAAAGAATTTTTGGCAAAAAATACAGCTATTATTAAGACAATATTAAAAATTGCAGGAGAAATCGCCGATGGCACAAATACCTTAAAGGTATTAAGCACGCCCATCATAAAAGCAGTGACCACTAAAAATATCAAATAAGGAAAAATAATCCGCGTCAAACGAATAGTTAAATCTAATATTTCTGCATCATTGGTAAAACCCGGGGCTATAATTCGAATTATAAAAGGAGAAAATGCTATCCCTAAACATACCAAAATTATACTCACAGTCAAGACCAGCACCAATGTAGTATTGACAAATTTCCAAAATTCTTTTTTGTCGCTTTTGACTAAATAGTCTGAAAAAACCGGAATAAATACTGAATTGCTGGCGCCCTCACCAAGAAGGTCTCTAAGGATATTAGGGAGCTTAAATGCTACAAAGTATGCCTGTATAATTCCCCCTGTCCCAAAAACTTTAGCAACAAGAATATCCCTGAAAAATCCTAAAATCCTTGAGACAAAAATAGAGCCGCTTAAGACTGACATCGACTTAATTAATGATTTCTTTGAAAACATCTGTTTTAGTTTAACTAAATATTAAATTGACAAACTTAAACTCGTATGATATAAAAATAGCTCTAAATTAGGAGTATAAATATGCCTCAAAGAAAATGTGCAGCAAAAAGATTAAGGGCTGATAAAAAAAGACGGCTTCATAATGTTAAGATCAAAAACGACCTTAAGCAATCTCTAAAAAAATTTCAGAGATTAATAGCCGCCAAAAATATTGACGAAGCGAGAAAATTGCAAATCGAATGTTCTTCTAAACTCGATAAAGCTGCTCGAAAAGGGATCATTTCAAAAAGCCTAGCAAATCGTAAAAAGTCTCAACTAGCTAAAGCCATAAACAAAACCTTAAGCACTACTCAGCCCTCTGGTACATCAAATAACCCAAACGGATAACAGCCATCTCCACGGCAATTGCCTCTCTAATATTTGTAGTTTTAATTTGAAGATCGGCTTCCAAAAGTATCCTCAATCCTTTTCGAAATTTATCTAAAGATAACCTGTCTCTTAGTTGTTCCCAATACCAATAAATACCACCAATTATTTTTGATGGCTCCTCTCTATTCTTCAAGAGATAATTGAGAATCTCCAGTGCCTTTTTAATATTACATCTTTCAATTGCCTTGCCTAAATCAAATACATTTACTTTCTTTCTTTGCTCAAAATAAAGTTTCTTTGTGAGCTTTAATAGCGAATCAAAAAATGGTTCGTCTTTTAAAAAAAATTGACAATCAAAAATTAAGATTAAAGACTTGAATGGCTTCTTCAAATACTTAAGTAGAATCTCTTTGTGCAATTGGCCTAAATTCTCTACCTTTTTAATGATGACTAATTTTAAGGGGTGCTCCAGATTAATGCCTCTTAATATTTCGTCTAATTTGTGTGGACTTAAATCCTTATCATCCCCATATACTATTTCATAATCAAATTCATTTTGTCTGTTGCCAAAAAATTTGTTTTTTATTGATTGGATGATTTTATTCTTTGATAATTGATCTTCCCCCACTAATAAATAAGCGTTACTTTCTACCATTCTTGGCTCTCTGTAACGGCATCGACTACCCTTCGAGCTAAATCATCAACTGCCTCAATTAATGCCTCTTTCTCTGATTTAGCCGACGCGCCTATAACTTCATAGTATGACTCACCGGCAAAATTATTTCCACTCCATACGACTTTATTGTCAATGGGATCGAAAAGCTCAAGATTAACCCAAATAGTAACCCTATATTCTTCAACGTCCTCATTATTGGAGGCATATCTGACAGGGCTTCTTTGATAATCTATAAGCTCTCCTCTTAAAATTACTTGCGCCTCTGGCTCTTTTACAACTCTTATATTTGTATCGAGCATAAAGCGGTCAATTATTCTCTGGGTAATAGTTGATTCCAATAAAGGAAAGTAACTTTTATATCTGGAATAATCGGAATTTTCGCTTGCAAAATTTATTGAATTCTTAAAGGCAGCTACATAAATAGTCTTGTATTTACTGGAATAACCTCTAACCGAATAGCCACATCCAGCCAAAACAACTAAGAGATTAAAAAAAACTAATAGTTTTAGTGACTTTAATAAAGCTTTTCTCACTTTATCTTCCCCTCTTTTTCTAAAAGCTGGAGTCGTTCTAATGCCCTCTGCGCCCATTTGCTGCGGGAATATCTAGAAAGTATGGATTCGTAATAAATCACAGCGCTTTTATATTCTTTCTGTTTTTCATAAAATTGAGCTACCCCAAAATCCTTCTCCGCCTCTTTATCTTCTAACTCTACCATCATCTGTTGGGCATTATCTTTTAAATCTTCATCTTGATTATTTTCAACGAAGGTCTGAAAGCGTTCCTTTGCTTCCTTGGTTAATCTCTGATCATAATCTGCAGCCAAGGAGGCCTTTGATGCAGTAATTGCGATTTCATATTTTGCCGGTTCAACCCATTCGCTCTCAGGATAATCATCAATAACTTTCTGCAGTTGCTCTTTTGCCTCGCTAAATCTACCTGCCGACTTTAAAACCATTCCTATCTGGTATTGACTCATGGGTGCCCATTTGCTATAAGGGGCATTAGCAATAATCTTTTCATATATCTCAATAGCAAGATAATAAGATGGAAAGGTTATGCCTAAAACTTTAGACTTACTCTTAGCCAATATTGAGGCGATATTAAATTCTCTCTCTAAAATAGTCTCCATCCTATTATTAAAGGGGTATTTATCTATCACCTTTTGGTAAGCCAGATAGGCCTGGTAAGGTTTATCTAATTTTTCATAGCAGGCACCAATATAAAACTGGGATTCGGCAGCCTCAAATGAATTGGGAAAAAACTTTATGACCTTCTTAAATTCATCATAAGCCTTCTTAAATTCTCCTAAATCAAATAACGACTTGGCAAAGTCAAACTGTTCTTTGGGTGTTTGTTTAGCCGTCCAGCGAGGGTTTTCAAACTTTTTGGTACGCGGACTCCATACCCAAAAAGCAAACGCAGAACTACTAATAAAGATAAACAAGCAAAACCACGCTGCAAATATTATGATTATCCGCTTAAACATATTGTCAATCCTACCATACCTAAATATCTTTGTCAACATTATGGCATAACCAGAATTTGAAATTAATTTAGTTTGATACACATCTCTGGTGGTAAAAATTCCTTAAACTGGATTTTATCCGCTTAATATTTAGAAAAAGAAATAAAACTATATAGTAAATAAAGACTATGCGTAGGGTAAAAATATGTGTATAGAAAAAAGCAAATGACCACTTGCTAAACCAGGCAGTAATATAAATTAAAAGTTCAACCATAAACTCTATTGTAAAAGCAACTAGCTGCGCCAAAGGATAGCACAAATAACTAAATAATAAAAAAACAAAACCGCTCCACATAATAATAGTGGTTAAAAAAATTACTACTGCGTTGGCAAAAATTCCTACCGGAGCTATGATGCCAAAATAATAAGCTATTAATGGTAGTGTTCCTATCCAGGCACTAAAAGACGCCACAAACGATAAAACTAAATATAATCCAAAATTATTCTTTGGTCTTGGAAGATAAGTTAAAAACTTAGAAGTTAACACAATAATACTTAAAACACTAATGAATGAGAGTTGAAAACCAACATCAAAAATTTGATACGGTTGAAAAAAAAGAATGCTTAATGCTGCAAGCGCTAAAGAGTTATATATATTATATTGCCTTCCTACAATAAAACTAAAAAGAAAAACCGACGCCATAATCACTGCTCGAATAATTGAAGGCCTAGCCCCTGTTATAATAGTGTATAAGACTAAAAAAATAATCAAAATTATAACCCGCAGCCATCTCTTAATTTGTAATGCCTTCAAAAAAATCAATACCATAAAGATAATTATGCTTATATGTAAACCGCTGATTGCCAAAATATGCGAAGTGCCTGTATATCTAAAAACAGCTACTATCTCTTCATCTATCTCTGTTTTATCTGCTAAAAGAACCGCCTTAAGAAATCCCCTTGCCGGTTGAGCCAAAATATCAAGCTTTTCTCTTAATCTATCCCTAACTAATAAACATATTCGAACAATATTTAAATAATTCTTTTCAGTAACGATAGTCTCGTCGTGTTTTCCTATAATAATTCTTGCTCTTATATTTTGTCTGACTAATTTCTTTGCAAAAAATCCTTTATCTTCAATTAAAATAATTTTTCCCTCTACTTCAGCGTTATCAGCAAATTCAAGATTTTTGTTGTTATACGATTGCGCTAGAACTAATCCACTTGCAGGGTGAAAAATATCCTGGAGTTTTATTGAGTTTACTCGAAAAAGGAAAGACTTTCCGGAGAAGCGTTTTTCTGGTTGACTTACTACCTGACCTCTAAGGGTAACTCTCTTTGCACCTAATTTAACAAAATAAGATATATCGTCTGCTTGCGGCGTATTAAAACTATAAACCCTAACCATCCCCACGAAAAATAGCACTATAAGGATAAAATAGATTGACAATCTTTGTCTATTCTTCAAAAAAAGCGCTAAAAATAAAAAAACCGTTGCCGATAGGTAAACAAACGCCAAAGGCAGACTAACAAAATAAGCAAATACTATTCCCAAAACAAAACTACTACAGCCAATAGCTAAGAAAGATTTAGAAAAACTAATTTTGCTTTTATTCAGTTCCAAGAGAAATATAAGGTTTTATTTCTTCAAATTTTTTATTCTTAATACCTTTTACCTTCTTCAAATCCTCTAATTCTGTAAAATTCCCGTTGTTTTCTCGGTAATCAAAGATTGCCTCGGCTAACTTACTGCCTAAATTAGGAATGGTTTTTAGTTCATAAATGCTTGCTTTATTAATATTGACCTTCCGAAATAAACTTTTCTTTATTGTTTCTTCATCGATAAGATGAAATGTCCCGATTTTTTTTCTAACAAAGCTCAATCCTAATCCTATCAATAAAAGAATCAGGACAAAAATAATAATCCTTTTTTCTTCTTCAGTCAGGGTAATCATTTTTACTTACAAAAAATATTAACCTATACGACTCTTTACCAACTATAAAGTTTCTAAGGTTTAGAATCTGGAATTTTACAGTTAAAAATACTCTAAAATCATCCTAAACGATGATATTTACTAAACGATTAGCCACCACGATAATTTTCTTGACGGGCGTATCTTTAAGACGCTCCTTTATTTTAGCGTCCTGAAGGACACGTGAGCGCACTTCTTCTTCGGGGGTGTCCAGAGGAAGTTCCATTTTAGAACGAATTTTACTATTTATCTGGATTACAATCGTGACGTTTTCTTCTTTTGCTAATTGTTCCTCATAGGTTGGCCAACTGCATTTAAAAATAGAATTTTTATTACCCAACATCTGCCATATCTCTTCGCAGATATGAGGCGTAAATGGGGCTAGCAATAATACCACCGTCTCTATAGCTATGCGAAGATTCTCTAACAAAATACCTCTTTCTTTCTCCTTATAGATATAGTTAACTAGCTCCATAATACTACTGATGGCGGTGTTTAATTTATAGTTGCTTTCTATATCAGCTGTGACCTTTTTAATTGTCTGATGTATTTTTCTCTCTAAATTTTTGTTTAATTTCTTTGAATCTGTTTTTTTGTCTCTAATCTCATCTGCCAATCGCCAAACACGATTGAGAAAACGAAAGGCACCATCAATGCCACGGTCATTCCAATCCAATTCTGCTTCAGGAGGAGCAGCAAACAATATAAATAATCTTAAAGTATCTGCACCATATTTTTTTATTATCTCATCTGGGTCAACAATGTTTCCTTTCGACTTAGACATAACCTCGCCTTCTTTTAAAACCATTCCCTGAGTTAGAAGTCGAACAAAAGGCTCATCTATTTTTATTAATCCCAAATCTCTTAAAAATTTAGTGAAGAAGCGGGAATAAAGCAGATGTAGGATTGCGTGTTCGATACCACCAATATACTGATCTACTGGCATCCAGTATTGAGCCTCTTTTGAATCAAATGGCGCCATATCGTAATGGGGGCTGCAAAATCTCAAGAAATACCAAGATGAATCAAGAAAGGTTGCCATAGTATCGGTATCCCTCTTGGCTCTGCCTTTACATTTAGGACACTCTACCTCCACAAAATCTTTTAGTTGCGATAAAGGACTCCCTCCTGTGCCCGTAAATTTTGCCTGCGGAGGTAATTCAACCGGTAGCTCATCCATAGGCACAGGAACAATCCCGCATTTAGCACAATAAATTATTGGAATAGGTGTTCCCCAGTATCTTTGACGAGAAATTAGCCAATCGCGTAGTCGCCACTGGACAACACGTCTACCAACCTTCTCTCGCTCCATCCAAATTGTAATCTTCTCTTTTGCTTCTGTATTTGGCATACCATCAAATTGGCCAGAATTAACCTGAACACCATCGCCCTCGTAAGCCTGTTCTAATTCTTCCTCCGTAGGTATACCATTAAAACCCGTTGGCTTTATCACTATCCTCATCGGTAAATTGTGTTGTTTGGCAAATAAAAAATCTCTTTGGTCATGAGTAGGAACAGCCATAATCGCCCCTGTCCCATACTCCATCAATACATAATCTGCAATCCAAATTGGAATCCTCTCATTATTAACAGGATTAATCGCATAGGCTCCACTAAAAACCCCTTCCTTATTTGTATTATCGGCTTCTGTCATTCTTATGCTTTTGCTCTTCATCTTGGCCTTCTCGATAAAAGCAAGCGCCTGCTTCTGCTCTGGTCTTCCTTTAATAATTTCTTTTAATAAAGGATGCTCGGGAGCCAAAACAAGATAGGTAGCACCAAAAATCGTATCAACCCGGGTAGTAAAAACAGTAATAATCCTTTTTTTATTATCGGCTAAGGGGAAGTCAATATTTACTCCGTAGCTTTTACCAATCCAATTCATCTGCATCGCAGTCACACGAGAAGGCCAATGAATTAATTTCTTCAAATCCTCAAGCAATTCCTCTGAATATTCTGTAATTTTTAAATACCATTGTTCTAATTCTCTCTGGATAACAGCTGTTGAGCAACGCCAACATCCACCTGCTATTACCTCCTCATTTGCCAAGGTGGTCTCACAACTAGGACACCAATTAACGCTAGAGGATTTTTTGTAGGCAAGCCCTCTCTCAAAAAATTTTAAAAATATCCATTGATTCCATTTATAGTAATCTCGGTTGCAGGTAGATATCTCCCTATCCCAATCATAAGAAAACCCCAACTGCATTAATTCTTTCTTCATCCAGTCAATACACTTATTTGTCCAAATCTCTGGATGTGACTTATTTTTTATAGCAGCGTTCTCCGCTGGTTGCCCAAAAGCATCGAAGCCCATTGGATGCAAAACATTAAATCCTCTCATCCATTTATAACGCGCTACCACATCACCTATTGTGTAATTACGCACATGCCCCATATGGATTCTTCCCGACGGATATGGGAACATCTCCAGACAATAGAATTTCTGTCGCGATGGATCGAAGGTGGCTTTAAAAACTTTATTCTTACTCCAAAACTCTTGCCATTTTTGTTCTATATTTTTAAAATCGTAATCCATTTGTTTAATTTAGGATATTTCGAACAACGGCTAAATTTTTAGCATCATCTTGCAACTCTTTATGCGGTGTCTCTAAGATAAACACCTTGTTTTTCAATTTTGGGTGTTTTACTATCTGTCTTATTGCTGCCATCCCTAACTTTCCCCTGCCAAGATGTTCATGCTGATCTAGGCGCGATGAAAAATCTTTCCTTGAATCATTTAGATGAATTACTTCTAAATTACTTAAGCCGACTAATTGTTCGATCTGCTCTATCAAAATATTTAATCCTTGTTTTGTCCTTAAATCAAATCCAGCGGCAAAGGCGTGCGCTGTATCCAGACATATACCTAAACGTTCTTTGTATTTGACTCGTTTAAAAATCATCTGATGGTGCCTAAAATTGTAACCCAGCCATGAGCCAGCTCCAGCGGTATTCTCCAACAATAATTTTACCCTTATTTGCTCTGTTTTCTCAAAAATTGTATTCAAAGCACTAGCAAACCTATCGATTCCTGCCTCCTCTGTAGTTTTTGAGTGACTGCCCATATGTGTAACTAAAAACTCAGCTCCTAATTGATGGGCCTCGTTTAAATCTTCCACATACGCCTTAATTGATTTTCTATAAAGAATCTTATAAGGTGAGGCTAAATTTATTAAATAGGGAGTATGCACTACTACAGCCTTGATGCCATAAAGTTTTCGGCGCCTCTTAAATTCTTCTATATCCTCCTGCGAAAGTTTTAGCTGTCTCCACTGGCGAGGATTACGACTAAAAATTTGCATGGCATTACACCCAAGTGCATGTGCCTTATCTAATGCTTCGTAAATCTTACCCTCTATTGATACATGAACCCCTAATAACATTGAAATATTCTAACATACGCGCCTCGAAAGTCAACGCCCAGTTTGGCATCCTCTCTTCCCAAAAATTTTCCTTTACCTCCTGCCACCATTCCTGTAAAATCTTGCCTTGAGGCAGTAATCTTACTCTTTCCATAGGACGTTCCTCCTTCCTTTTTAGGCCTGGCACCATTACCAGGACCTTTTATTATCCTTTAAGGAAGGATACGTCCTTTTTATTTTATGTCAAGTCTGCCAGCGTTTGCGCTCTGCGTAGAAACGCAGACGCTGGCTTGCACATTTAGATACTACACACTTTAAATTATATTACCCTTGTTACGAATATATTGACAATCTTTGCCATATATAATAAGATGATGGGCACTTAAGCTAATTATGGGGCTGTAGCTCAGTTGGGAGAGCGCTTGACTGGCAGTCAAGAGGTCGTGGGTTCAACTCCCATCAGCTCCACCATATCATTATGAGACTAAATAATCTTCCTAAAGGAGTTCTAATATTTGGCCTAATAGAAATACTCATTGGTTTTGTTACCTTAAGCACTATAACCTACACTTTAATATTAGGCCTAAATACAAAACCTATTAATGTTTTAGTCTTCGTCTATGTGACTTCCTTTTTCTCTTTAATTTTAGGTATAGGTTTGTTAAAATTAAATAAGCTGGCGCATGAATTATTGCTGTATTTTGCGGGAGTAATTATTTTAAGCAAGATTCTTGTCATAATCGAAATAATTCATCTAAACGGTGCACTAGAAACTAATGTTGACCCAAACATAAAAAACGCTATTTCAATACTCTATCATTTGAGTTTATGGTGCTATCTAAATAAAAAAGGTATCAAATCGCTTTTTGCAAAAAATGTCAAGTAAAGATGAAAAAAATATTACGTTTAGTATTGCTTAGTTTACTTTTTAATTGGTATTCCACAATTGACTTGGCGGCTACCTCTAACCAGATTGATGTAGTCAAAATTGAAAATTTTATTATAAATCCGATTACAGCTAACTTTATTATAAAAGCAATCGACACCGCAGAAAAAAATCAAGCACCCTGTTTGATTATACAACTTGATACCCCGGGAGGGCTTTTAGAATCAACGCGCGACGTTGTAAAAAAAATTCTTAATTCCGATATCCCCATAATTACCTACGTTTCTCCTAGCGGCTCACATGCGGCATCTGCGGGAGTATTTATTACTTATGCCAGCCATATTGCAGCGATGGCGCCTTCAACTACTATAGGCTCGGCTCATCCGATTGAAATTGGGTTAAAAAGCCCTTTTTCAAAAAAAGAGGAAAATACAAAACAAGACGACCAAGATATCCTTACTAATAAAATTACCAATGACCTACTGGCATGGATTGAAGGAATTGCCCGACAGCGACAGCGGAATGTTGAGTGGGTAAAAAGGGCTATTACTGAAAGCGTATCGCTAACAGCTACAGAAGCAGTTGAACAGAAAATTGTCAATTTTCTGGCTAAAGATATCAATGAACTATTAAATAAAATTGACGGCAAAAGTGTCGAAACAATTAGCGGACCAAAAACTATTTCAATAAAAGGTGCATTTCTTAATTATGTAAATCTTACTGAACGGGATAAAATTTTAAACACCATTGCCAATCCGAATATATCTTATATCCTTATGCTCTTAGGAATAATTGGTTTAATATTTGAATTTTCAACTCCCGGAATTGGATTTTCAGGAATTGCAGGAATTATCTGCATTCTTTTAGCACTCTACTCTTTTCAGATTTTGTCAGTTAATTATGCTGGTCTGGCATTAGTGGCGGTTGCTTTTATTCTCTTTGTCGCTGAGGCATTGACTCCCGGTTTTGGATTATTAGCCTTAGGTGGAATAATATCATTTATACTTGGCTCGCTTATGCTTTTTAAATCTTCTTTTCCTTTTCTCAGGGTTTCTTTATCAATTATAATAGCAGCGGTAATCACCACAGCAGCAATCACTATCTTTTTTGTGGCTAAGGCAATTAAAATACATAGAAGTAAAATTAAAACTGGGAAGGAAGGTCTAATCGGAGAGACTGCTATCGCCCTCAACGATTTCGACAAAAAAGGAAAGGTATTCTGTCACGGTGAAATATGGACTGCTTATAACACAAGAAACGATACCATAAAAAAAGATCAAGAAGTAAAAATCATCAAGGTCGATGGTTTAAAATTGTGGGTAGAGAAAGTTGAATTTGAAAAATAAAATTCCTACAGATTCTCTAATAATACGAGGAGGTGAATAATGGTGATGAGCCCTTTCTTTGTTGCTCTATTATTGTTGTTGATATATCTTTTCAACTGCATACGCATAGTTAATGAGTATGAAAGGCTTGTGGTTTTTAGATGGGGAAGGTTGTTAGCTAATCCTAAAGGACCTGGATTGGTTCTACTTCTCTTTCCAATCGATAGGGCGGTAAAAATCAGCTTGCGAATCGTAACACTGGATGTGCCACCTCAAGATATTATTACTAAAGATAATGTCTCTGTGAAAGTGAATGCTGTGGTATATTTTAGGGTAATGGAACCGAATAAGGCAGTAACGGAGGTAGAGGATTATTTATTTGCTACTTCCCAAATCGCCCAAACTACACTGCGAAGCGTAGTTGGCCAAATGTTACTCGACGAGCTATTAGCCGAACGTGAAAAAATCAATAATCAACTTCAAGAAATCATTGATAAAGCAACAGATCCTTGGGGAATCAAAGTATCTAATGTCGAAGTAAAACATGTGGACTTGCCACAAGAAATGCAACGGGCTATGGCTAAACAAGCTGAAGCAGAACGTGAGCGCCGCGCAAAAATTATTGCTGCTGAAGGTGAATACCAGGCTGCTGAAAAACTTACTGCAGCTGCAGAGATTATTTCCCGTCAGCCTATAGGTTTACAAATGCGGTATCTACAAACACTGGTCCAGATGTCCACCGAGAAGACCTCAACTATTGTATTTCCTCTTCCGATAGAATTGCTTAAAGGATTTGTTGATTCAAAGAAGTAATTTTTCTAAAATTCTCTGCTACTGCCGCGGTGGTGGAATGGTAGACACGCCGGTCTCAAAAACCGGTGGTGGCAACACCATGAGAGTTCGAGTCTCTCCCGCGGCACTACTATCTTTTGGCTAATAAAAATCACCAACGATATCTAAATAGTATATAATTTCAAATAATCTAACCCAAAAATAAAACAACTAAGAGAAAATCACCGACGAGACTTATTTTCCTCAGAATTATTTATTGGATAAGACAACTTTTTCAAGAAGAGAATTTATTTTCTCAGGTATTTTGACAGGCCTTCTTTGAGAATTTATAAATACGTGTTGTGTGCCTGCTTTAGCAAGAAGCTGGTTGGTCTTTTTGTTAAAAATCTCGTACTCAAATTCAAGACTGGTATTTCTCAATTGAGAAAGATAAGTTCTTATTAAAACTATATCATCGTAACAGGCAGGCGCCTTATATCTGCACCATGCCTCAATAACGGGTAAAGACAACCTCTCTTTTTCTTCTATTGATTTATAGTCAATACCCAATTGTCGTAAAAATTCAGTCCTTGCAATCTCAAGCCAGACAAAATAATTTGCATAATAAACTACGCCCATTTGATCTGTATCAGCGTAGCGTACTCTTATTTCAACTGTATTATCCATATTCATAATCTACTCCGTAACTGTCTATTTTTCTCCAAAACAGGTAATATAACATCATAAACTTTTTTGGCAAGCCTTTGGTAGCCCTGCCTATTTGGATGGATGGCGTCACTCATATATTCACTATGGCCAAATATTCCAGAAAAAATATCCGGTATCAAAACCGCACCTTCTTCTCTGGCGATTTGGCGATAGCATTTTTTATAATTATACATTGTAAAAGGCCCCAACTCTCCTAAAGCGACAATAGCGCCTCTTTCCTGAATACGTCTAATCATATTTCTTAAATTATTAAATGTTGTATCTTTGTCTACTGCCAACAAGGCATCGTTTCCACCTAAGATAATAATTACAAGTAATGGGTCTTTTGATAAAACTTCCCTTTCTAACCGTTGTAAGGCAGTTGAAGTGGTATCGCCCCCATGACCTGCGTTAATCACTTCTCTTTTTAAAAGTTCTGATAAAACCGAAGGATAATCCTCTCCTCTCAAAGCGCCTATCCCTTCGGTGATGCTATCTCCAAAACAAATGATATCTTTACCTACAGAGGCTATATTGGTGATTTTATTGTCGGCACAACTATTTATTATAAATATATAAACCAGTAAGTAACATAAAAATCCTATTTTGGTATGATTATTTTGATGGTACATAACTTCTCAATTGCCCACAGGCAGCACAAATATCTTGCCCTCTTGCTTTTCTTATAGTTACCTCAATTTTATTTTTTTTTAAATAATCTTTAAAAAACAATAGCTCCAATTTTTTAGGCGAACTAAATTCATTATTAGCATAAATATCATTATAGGCAATTAAATTAATTTTACAAAGAACTCCTTTTAATAGCTTTATTAAAGAATCGGCATCTGAAATAGAAGTATTAAATCCACTCAAGAGTAAATATTCAAAAGTTACTTTTCTTTTTGTTATGGCAATAAATTCTTTGATGCTTGCAATTAAATTAGAAAGTGGGTATTTTTTATTAATCGGCATAATCTGACTCCTCTTTGAATCATCAGCGCTATGAAGAGAAACAGATAATTCAATCTGCAGACCTTCTCTGGAGAGTTTTTTAATACCGTCCACCACACCAGCAGTTGAAATAGTTATCTTTCTCTGACCAATGGCAAAGCCCAACGGAGAAGTAATTATTCTAATGGAGTTTAAAACATTATCATAATTATCCAATGGTTCACCGCAACCCATAAATACAATGTTAGTTATTCTTTTTTTGCCCAGATGTTGGCGAACAAATAATAGCTGATTTAAAATTTCACCTTGAGAAAGATTTCTGATAAATCCCGACTTTCCACTGGCGCAAAATTTACAGCCGTATTTACAACCAACCTGAGATGAAACGCAAACAGTATTTCTTTTCTCTTCTGGAATAAAAACAGTCTCAATCGAATTCTGGTCTTTTAATCCAAAAAGAAATTTCTGTGTTTTATCTTTTGATATCTGTCTTTTTTTAAGGCAAATATCCGAAAGGAAAAAATCCTCATTTAGTTTCATCCGAAAATCTAAGGGGATATTTATTATTTTTATGAAATCCGTGATTTGTTTCTGATATATCCACTGCATTAACTGGTTGGCTCGATAAGAAGGCTGGCCCAAACTTTTTACATATTCAACTATCTGTTCGAATGTCAAATCTTTAAAATCTTTAATCATTCTACTCAATTAGATTTTAAAATAGCTACTGACAATAAGACTACAATGTTAAAAGACCTACTTAAAAGGCAAGAAACATAAATTAACCTCGTGCCTTTAAGTTATTTAACTGTTTTTGCAAATTCCAATTTTTTGGTTTTAATTTTGGATTAAACCAATTGGCACCTTTTTTTAACCACTCTTTGCGATAAGAGTAGAAACTTTCTTTTTTAAAACTATCATCAAAACCAAACTCGAAACCACAACATCCGCATATTTCATAAGAAGGTTTTCCTTCTTTATTATAGAAAGGCTGTCTTAACCCATCAAATCCACAGACTGGACAGATGTAAAATCTATTTTTATTCATTGGCGCAACCAATAGCGATAATCTGCTTTAAAATATGTTTTAATCCTACCTTCCTTTGTCATTGCAGCAAATTCCCGTGTGCTGATTCGATAACGTAGTATATCTCCGTCTGGTCTAACCTTTTCTAAGATGTCCTCTGAAGGTTCTGAATTCAATAAAAAACGGGCTGCCTGTAAATATTCATCCTGAGAAATATTTCCGAATTCATTCTTATGCTTTAAATAATGCGCCTCTAATTGTCCGGGGGCAAAATTATCTGCCTTAACTACAGACGCGCGATGGTATTTTTTAAAAGAGGTGCCTTCTTCTAATTGCTTCTGCGAAGAACATCCGTTAACAATAAAAAAACACACTAATAAAGTAAAAATAGCAAAGGATGTTCTTTTTTTCTTCACTAGAGATTCCCCAAAAAATCAAATTAACGAATTATTAACTTTGACGGTTATCCTTACAAACTTCTTATTAAAAATGCAATCTTTGTTAAATTACTATTTTATTGGGTAAGAAAAAATATCTCGCTGGGAGCTATTAGATAGTAAAAGCCAATTATAAGCTTTAAGTATTCTCAGGTATGTTATTTTATTCTACCAAAACAAACTAGTTCTTAATTTCTTGTCGTCTTTCTTCAAGCTCAAATGCCAATTAATACTTCTTAATAATTCTTTTTCGGATTCTTTGCTTGAATCAAAAAATCGTCCTTGAATCTGTACTCCTTCTAGGATAAGTAGGCCGTCTTTAAAAACAAAATCAGAAGGCACTGATTGAATTGCACTCTTATTATAAAATATGGTTGGCCGATAAAGCTCAAATAAATCATCTATCTTATAACGATAAATCACATATTCAACTCCACTATCGTCAATAATTTTTCTTTCATATCGCGGTTGACCTAATTTTTCTACGACCTCATTAATGGGGGTTCCATTAGGAAAATAACGAAATGACTTTACATAAACCGTAGCACAGCTGCATAAAAAAATTAAGATTAGTGGATAAATAAATATTTCTCTTTTCATCATTCTCCCTCCCTCTCAATCAAACTAAAAATTTCTCCTTCTAAACCTAAACGCCTTATTGCCTCTTCTGTAGGGATGCCGTCTTTATCGCAACCACGCAGGCTATAATACTCATCTAACATTTTATCATAGCCATCTTTGGTAAGCATCAAATTTTTATCTTCTTCGGGAATATCTTCCTTTAGCTCTAGTGGTTGAAAATAACGTTGGGGAGGATAGTCATCTTTTCTCCTAATTCCTTCTCTTACTAAAAACATCCGCTCAAGCAAATTAATCCTCTCCCCTACCATAAAAACTTCTTTGGGACTTAAATTAATTCCTGTAGCTGTATGGATAAATTTGGCAAATAGCTCGAAATCAAATACGCCTGGCATAGCATGAAAAGCTAACAATTTGCATAGCCCTAAACAATCAAATAGTGTAACATAAGATTCCCACCACCATATAACCCTGCCTTTACCTTCGTAAGATTGTGGATTACTTGAAACCGGTCCGCCGTAAATCGTCTCTAATTGTTCCTCAGGCAAACCAAAGGCTTCCCAAATCGGCCGACTGCGTAAATGGTCAGCGCCACGCGTTGCCACAGCATCACCTAAGGCATAAGCAAAAAGATATCGCAAATCCACTGGATCTGATTGAGGTAAGTATTTTACCCACGAGATGTACTCTGCTGTTATTGGCCCTAATGTTTCAACTATCTCTCGTGCGCCATTAGCCAAAAGGTCTCCAAAACCTTCTCTTTGAACAATCATCTCAATTAACTTTATTACTAAAGATTCATTTGCCCATGCAAGTTTCATTCCACCAGTTATTCTATTGTCAATAATTCCCTTCTGATACAATTCAATCATCCAGGCTATAATATTACATGTCGAAGATGCATCGAGCCCATAATCATTAAGCATAGCATTAATTTTTAAAATAGCGTTTAAATTATCTATACCCAACATCGGACCAATATGTGCCGTAACGCCGTATTCAGGACCATCGCTTTCAATTCCTTTATAAGGACCATCTTTGATAACATACTTATGCTGACAGGCGATAGAACACGGTTGGCAACCGGCTTTGCCGACATAGTATTTCTCTTTAAGGGTCTGGGGATAAATATCTTTATTGTTTTTAAAAACTGTCGTCAAACCATTATAGGTGCGACCCATACCAATGTTGAGATTAATAATCTCATACAGATTAGGCGTACCAAACTCTTTTAATCGCTGAGTAAGAAATTCCTCATTTAATTTCTTATTTAATTCAAGGATTAATTGATTAAATCCCTTCGAATCGCTTAATGTTAATTTTTTTGTACCTCTGGCGATAATCGCTTTTAGGTTTTTTGAACCCATAATACAACCCATACCGCAGCGAGCCGCTGTATTTTTACGACCATTAAACACGCCAGCAAATCTTACTAGATTTTCTCCGGCAACACCGATACATAACGATTCGCTATTTGGGCCGTATCTCTCTTTGAGTATTAATCCGGTCTGGGTAACACTCTTACCCCACAAATCTCTTCCATCAACGATTGTTATCTTCTCATCATCTATTAACAAACAAGATGGCTTATTTGCCTTACCTTTAATCAACAAATAATTTATTCCTGTCTTCTGTAGCGCCTGACTAAATCTACCGCCAATATTTGCATCTCCTAATAAACCTGACTCCGGAGACTTTCCAGAAATCGTACATCTTGCAAAACTTATGCCCTTGATGCCACTTAAAAGACCACAACCAACAATCAATACATTGTCGGCGCTTAATGATTTAACCCCTTCGTTAACATATTTGTAAAGCAAATATGAATTTATTCCTCGCCCACCCAAAAAATTCTTTATTATCGGATGAGGAATCTGCTTTATTTCAATATTGCCTGAAGTTAAATCAATAAATGCAATTTTCTGTCTTTGCATATTAAAAGGTAACTATTTTGGCTGATATTTCTCGTAGTCAAAGCCAACCTCTTTCATCAAATTAACCATAAGACTAACAAACGGCTTGGGGGTTTGTTGAAAAAAGGCCATCACAACGTCTTGCTCTTGAATTTCTTCTGAGCCTCTGGATTTAGCCAATTCCTCTGCAGCTATTGAAGCTGCTCTTTCTGCCATCCTTCGATGAAAAATTGGCATCTTACTTATCATCAACTTAAATTTCTCCTGTGTATTCTTCTCCCAATTCATAGTATATCCTTTCTATAAATTAATATATGTTACTATAGATAATACCCAAATTACAAAAATAGCAAATGACATACCATTTATAATTAATTTTGATTTCGATAAATAAAAATTAATCTTGCTGGCTTTTGCGTTATTAGCAAAAATAAAAAACAAAGGAACCATGATGGCATTTGCTAAACTTGCAATTGTGCCATCTGTGCCAACATAATGAACAATCTTAGGAAAACCACCAATTGTCCAGTAACGATAACGAAACACATATGTTATAGTTAATCCAAAAAGCAAATAGCCTAAATAGGTTGCCATTATTCCACACAAAGCTTTGTTTTTTATATTCAAAACATTAAATATCAAATCAAACGAGACACCTAAAAGAAAAATTGCTAAAAGATGGCAACCGAAAAAAGGTGTATTAAGAAATTTATACAACATCGCTATCGCCCCTATAATTGAACTCGTAGCCTTTTGCGGCAGATAAACTTTAGCCGTAGATAAAATTCCAAAAGCAATAATCGTAAGAAAACTCGACGCATAAGGGATATTATGGCGATATAAAATACCTCCGATACCTGCCTCGGATAATCCCCAAAGAGTACTGAAAACCATAATTTTTAAAAGATCCTCTCTATTTAATCTCATTCCTACCTCCTTACAGCCAGAATCTTTTCAATAAATCTAACGATACCACTAATATCATCCGGATGAAAAACTGCTCTATCAACATCCAAATCCATATCACTGACATAGGCCAAGACATTTGATTTTTTTAAGATTTCCCCACCTATCTTTTTACGAATAATCTGTATCGTAGGAATATTTTTTTCCTGGCTGTAACTTTCCATAAGGACAATATCGAAATCTTGAAAAAACTTATAGAGTATATTTTTGACGCTCTCTTTTTGTTTTATTGGCCTCATCAAGGCTAACGAATCAGGCGAACTCAAAAATATGCCTCTGCTTCCTGCTTGAGAAAACCTCCAAGAATCTTTTCCTTTGTGGTCAAGATTAAAACCACAAGGACAAAATTTAGCTACAGCTACATTATAACCCTTTTGTTTCAAAACAGGAAGTAATTTTAGAATAAGGGTTGTCTTTCCGGAATTAGAAAATCCGACTATGGACAAAAGAAAGGCCATATTTTAAACTAATTAAAATTTAATCTAAAACCAAAAAATATCCTTCTGCCTGGCATTGGAAAACCGCGTTCACCTTCATAATTTCTATCAAAAAGATTATCTATTCTAAACCAGGCATTAACTTTATCATTAATTTTCTTTTCTAATTTCAAATCTACTTTGGCATATCCGCCTTGGGTTTGCCAATCATTCTTTACATTGACATTCTCATAACGCTGCCAAGAGACATAACTAACTCTCCAATAAACAAAAAAATTATCTAACATCTCCCATTTAATATCCGTGCCAAGTTTATATCGCGGTCGATAAGGTAAATCAGAAGTAACGCGCCCTTCAGAGACATTTTTAGAATAAAGATACTGATAATAAGGTTGTATTTCTATCTTTGAACTGAAAAAGTTAAGTAGCGAATTTAGTTCCACTCCTTGGAAGATTGCTTTATTAATATTTTTCATTTGGTATTGGTACTCTCCTGTGGCATCCACAACTCTATCAATCAAATCGCATACATTACTTCTAAAAAGATTGATTTGGAAGGCGTTGTTATTTGCAAAATGATGGCTATAGCCTAAATTATACTGTAGAGCTTTTTCTTCTTTTAATTCCGGATTAGGTCGATAATCACCTAATCGGTCAGAATACAATTCCTTTAATGTGGGAAATCGGGAACGTTGGCCAACTTTAAAATACACCTGAGAGTGAGTTGTAATATCAAAAGAAAAACCCGCTTGAGGATTGAACGCAGCTATAGCTGGTTTTTCCTCTGCGCCATTTGCCTCCTCAGGATCAAAATACTCATAGAGGGATGCGAACAAAAAAGTAAATCTATCTGTTAAGCTATATTTAAATTCAAATCCAGTGGAGTGAGTCCAAGTTGAGAATACGCTCCACGGTCTTGCATAATTATCTTGGCCAGTATGGCGGTCGTATTTAGTATTAAACAACCAATCCAAGGCTAAGCCCTTAGCAATATTATAGCTAAGTATTATGTTTGCCCCATAACTATAGTCGTCATAAGTACTATGAAATGCTCTTGAACTAAGTTGGGTAGTATAGGTTGAATCATCATAAGCATCTAATACATTAAAATAAGTATCGTAGAAGAAGTTGCTACGAATTTTAAAGGCATCGTTTATTTTTATTTTACTTAAAAAACTATACGTCTGTTTCTGCCATTCTGGGAATCTCCAATATTTAGGTCTTTTGCTTATGGCATCTGGCGGGATTCCATATTCTTGCTCAACATAAGAGTATCTAAACGCATACTCACAGTTTTGCAAAGGTGTAAAGCCCAATAAAACAGATATAGCTTCGGCACGTCTGTCGGAATTGGTTCTCTTGCCTGCTCCTTGATTGAGTTGTTCTTGAAAATGCTGCGATAATCTATAACTGTTGGTATCACTTCCTTGAGTACTAATGCGGGCATAGAATTTATCATTTTTAAGAGAGATGGTCTGGCCAGTAACATACGTTTGGTATTCTCCAAATTCTACCCAGGTGTTTAAAGCAAAAGGTCTTGTTGGTTTTTTTGTCTGGATATTTACCACCCCACCTAATGCATTTGGTCCATACAAAATGGAAGCTGTACTTGGTTCTATTGTTATTGAACTTACATCCTCAATTATAAATTTACCTAAATCAATAGTACCGGTATAAGGCAGATATATCGGTACCCCATCTAACATAACAACAATTTGCTTTTGCTCAAAACCACGTAATTTAAACAGACTTTCTCGATTCGAATCACTTAAGACTAATAAATGTGGATTGGAGTTTGAAAGCGCCTCGGCAATATTTTGGGCATTTGAGGCATTAATACTGCTTTGGGATATCTTCTGTTCTATGCCCTCAAAGGAATTATCCCCCTTTACTACAATGCTTCCCAGCCACTCCTCTTCGGCAAAAACACTTGAACCCAAAAGAAAAAACAACAAAAATATACAATAAAGTTTCTTCATTTTTTTCTCCTTTCCAGATTCAACTTAAATTTTGAATCTTTGATGTTGAAATAACTGCTACTGATTTTGCACTCACCGACGGGAGGCTAGAGCGTTTCCACCCTAACCCTTGCTTCGTCTATTTGCGAAGACCGTCCTAAAAATCATAGCCCTTGCTTTAGATTTAAAGGATCGGAGAATCTATAAATTTAAAAAGAACAAATATGGATTATACCTTTGAAATCTATCTACATTATAGCAAAGATTTGCTACCTAGGAAGTAGCCTTAACCAACTAACAAATTCTGGGCAAGAGTTCTCCTTCTAAAAAAGGCAGAATCCGCTTTGAACCCAAAGTAGTTTCTAAATAAACTATTGCTTCCTTTGATATTACCTCACCGATTATTGAGGCATCCTTTCCTATAGGGTTTCGTCTTAACTGCGCTAAAATTTGTCTTGACTTATTCTTATCAACAAACATCACTACCTTTCCTTCATTAGCCAAATACAGGGGATCGATTCCTAAAATCTCGGAAGCGGCCTTTACTGATTTCTTGATGGGAATTCTTTGTTCTTCAATCTTAATCCCGACATTACTTGCTTGAGCTATTTCATTTAAAACAGTAGCTAATCCACCGCGCGTAGGATCCCTCATTGCATGAATATAACCGGCATATTTTATACTCTCGTTTACCAGAGGATAGATAGAATTAACATCGCTTTTAATCGTAGGTTTAAAACCTAAATTTTCTCTTGCGCTCAAAATCGCCATGCCGTGATCGCCAATTGTCCCACTAAGAATAACTACGTCATCTAATCTTACATTCTTACAGGAAGCATTTATCTTCTCATAAATTACTCCTATACCAGAGGTATTAATAAATATCCCGTCTATCTCTTTTCTATTAACTACTTTGGTATCGCCGGTTACAATAGAGACACTGCAATCCTTTGCGGTCTCTGCTATCGAAGTGACGATTTTTTCAAAATTTTTTAATGAAAAATTCTCTTCAACAATGAATGATACCGATAATGCTATAGCCTTTGCTCCTTTTGTTGCTAAATCATTAACTGTGCCACACACTGCTAATTTTCCAATATCCCCGCCTGGAAAAAAAATTGGTTTGACAGTATAGGAATCTGTAGTAAAGGCAATCCGTGATTTTGGTAATAATAATTCAGCAGCATCGTCAAGTTTTTCTAATTCTTCATTCTTAAAACTTTTTATAAATAGGTTTTGTATAAGCTCCTGCATCGCTCTGCCACCGCTACCGTGAGAGATTGTTATTGTTTTATTAGACATGAAATCCAATTCTTCCCTTTAGAATTTCAGGTAGTTAATTATTTATTATTTTTGCGTTGAATGTAAAATTTTTTAATTTTGGGTATTTGTTTTATACTTATAATATGCCGCGCAGGTTCCTTCGCTAGAAACCATACAAGGGCCAACTGGCGTATCGGGCCTGCATCTTTTCCCAAATAAACGACACTGTAGGGGCGTGGCAATTCCTTTTAAGACGCTACCACAAAGGCACTCATTATTTTCTTTAACGTTGTTAATTCTGATATCTAAAAAGTTACCGACATCAAATTCTCTAAAATCATCGTTGAGTTTAAGACCGCTATCTGGAATTTTTCCTAAACCACGCCATTGTGAATCATTTTTCTGAAATACCTCATAGACTATCCGACGGGCAAGACGATTTCCCTCAGGAGAAACTACTCTACTATATTCTAACCTTATCTGGGGCCTATTTTCTAGCTTCATCTGACATAGAAAAAGCAATCCCTCCAAAATATCGACCATTTCAAATCCAGTAATTACCGCCGGAATCTTAAAAACATCGCAAATAAATTCATATTCCCTTCTTCCAATAATAGTGCTTACATGGCCTGGTAAAATGAAACCGTCGATATTAACCTCTTTGGAAGAGAGTATTGCACTAATTGCTGGAGGAATAAGTTTAAATACTGTAAAAATAAATAAGTTTTTGATTTTTTCATTTTTTGCTCTTATTAAAGTTGCAGCGAATGCAGGGATTGTCGTCTCAAAACCAACACCGAACAGCACTACTTTTGTGGAACGATTTTTTTGGGCAAACTCTAAAGCCTCCAACGGACTATACATCACTTTTACCTTTGGCCTAATATCTGCTAAGCTTTCTTTAGAGCCACGAACCTTAATCATGTCTCCAAAACAAAACAATATAACATCTTTGGATTTAGCAATCGCTATTGCCTTATCAATATCTTCTGTGGTGGTTACACAAACAGGGCAACCCGGACCTGAAATTAAACGAATATTCTCTGGCAAGGCATCCCTTATACCGGTCTTAAAAATCTGCATCGTATGAGTTCCACAAACCTCCATAAAATTAAAGCTATCCCTTACCGAACGCAGTTGTTTTAATAAAATTAATGCTATTTCTTTATCTTTAAATTTATCCAAGACTGCCAAATGTCTCATTGATTAACCTCAAATTATCCTGGGCCTCTTTTTTGTCAACTTTAGAAATAGCAAAACCAACATGAACCATAACAAAATCACCAATCTTGGCATCTTTTAGCAATTCAATGCTTGCCTTCTTTTTAATCCCGCCGTAATCAACAAGGGCATAACCGGATTCTAATATTTTCTCAATTCTACCTGGAATAGCAAGGCACATACTAATAATTTTTAGTTAAGTTTCAACTTAATGGATATCAAAAACCTTTAACCAAACCATAAGCAAAATCCCTAAGACAAAAAACAACATCGAAACATTAGCTTTACGATAATCGTCTTGTTTGTGTAATTCAGGTATTAAATCACAACTTGCGATATAGATGAAACCACCAGCGGCAAAAGGCAAAAGAAAAACCGAAACCGAACCTATTTTAGTTGAAAAATAAAATCCAAATACCGTACCAACAACAGCTGTAAGTGCTGATAAGAAATTATAAATTAAGGCCTTAAATTTACTAAAACCTCCATATACTAGTACGCCAAAATCTCCCAACTCCTGAGGTATCTCATGCATAATTATTGCTATTGTTGTAATAAGACCAACCTTCTTACCTACAACAAAGCTAGCACCGATAATCAAACCATCAATAAAATTATGTAAACCATCTCCTACAAGATTAAGATAGGTAAAGGCGTGAATATCGCATTTTCCTTCGTGACAGTGTCTCCAATAGAAATATCTTTCTAAAAGAAAAAATAAAATAAAACCTATTAATGTATAAAAAAATGTATTTGTACTTTCATTATTCTCAATCGCTTCCGGCAAGAGATGAATGAACGCTCCACCAATTAGACCACCTGCAGAAAATCCTAAAAGGATAACAAGAATATTCTTAAGCACCCGCTCCTTTAATAATAACGTCAAAATACCAATAAAGGAGATTAGGCTTACTATAATACTTGCAATTATTGCCCATAATAAATACATCCTTATCCACCTCCTCGCTTAATTATCTAATCTTTACTAAAAAACATTAAAGGGATTATTTCCATTTAAGGCCACATAGAGTTGTCCATAGCATATCCCTAAATCATTTACTGGCATTTTTTGACTTCCAAGTAGATTAAATCCAGATTCTTTAATTTTCTTTTCTACAAGCCCATACAGAAGTCTATTCTGGAATACGCCTCCACTTAAAATCACATCTTTTACTTTTTCTCTTTCATAAATCTTTTTTAACATTGTATCTATTAAATTTGCCAATGAATTATGGAATCGACGGGCAATAACCTCTTTACTTACAGACTTTTTTAGATCCAAAATGATGCCTCTAAATAAATTCTTATATCCAATTATAAAAAGCTTAGATTTTTCAATTATATCAAAATCGTAAGCCTCATTGTCTCTGTTTTTTGTTGCGGCTTTTTCCAATTTGATTGCTGGCTGGGCCTCAAAATTTATTTTTTTGCAAATCCATAAAATTGAAGAAACAGCATCAAAAAGCCTACCCACGCTTGAAGTTAATATAGTATTGATATTGTTTTCCAGCATCTTTATAATAATCCGATAATTCTTCCTACTTAAAATTCTCAGCAACCATAAATCTTCTTTAAATACTTCCTCGCCAAAAAAACTGTACAAAATACTAAATGCTATCCTCCACGGCTCTGTTATAGCTGCTTCTCCTCCGGGCAACTTCATATAATCAAAATGGGCAATGCGCCTAAAGCCACCTGCATCTACGCATAAAAACTCACCACCCCAGAAATTTCCATCGCTACCATAGCCTGTGCCATCAAAGGCAACGCCAATAACTTTGTGCTTGATATTTTTTTCAAACATCATAGAGGCAATATGGGCATGGTGGTGTTGGACGGCTATACCCTTTGGCGCTTTCAAATCAATGGCAAAGCGACTTGAGAAATATGCCGGGTGTAAATCATAAGCAACAATATCAGGCTTAATCTTTTTACTAAAAAATTCGTCTTTAAAACGCCTAAAATTGTCTGGATTCTCTAAATTACCAAATGCCTGCGAAACAAAAATCTCTCCATCCTTAAAGACACAAAATCTGCTTTTTATATCTGCGCCTGTCGCCAGAATCGATAATTTACGCTTGTGTTTTTTCATTACCTAAAAATTCTATAAACAGATTCTCTAAATAACTGATACTGTCTTGGACCTCTTTAGAAATTTCTCCGCCAAAAACAACCGACTTTGGCTCAACGCCAAACATTACTATATTAGCTTTAATATGGTCATCGATGTATTCAATCATTACCTTCACAGAAATATTATGGGTTGAAAAACCGTATTTACTAATTTGCCCTTTTTGAATCAGTCGTAGCTGGCCGTACTCACCACCAAAAGCAACAGCATCAAAAAAAATTACTGTGTCTGGATTATATTTTAAGATAGGTCCAATGTAGTTTTCTGGTGATAGCCCTGCATCAATACATTCTGCCCTCACTCTACCTCTGAGCCGCTTTATCAATAAAGGCCCAAAACCATCGTCGGCCTTTAAAACATTCCCAATACCAACTAAAATAATCTTATCAGTAACAATATTAGATAAAAAATCCTTTATTGGATTATCGGGCATAAGTGAGATTAAAAATTATTTCTTTTCAGTGGTAAGAGTTGTTTTTCTACGACAACGTGCACAGAGGACCTTCATTCTATCTGAACGAGAGCTATATTCTTGGGCAATCTTTACATCTTCATCGCTTAATCCTAATTTATTTAATCTACTCATATAAAGGGTGGGATTAGAATAAGCCAGCTCGCCTATCTCCTTTGCAATCCAGATAAGATGGTCTTTACAGGCTACTACCTCTCCACAACAATCACACAAAACCAATTCCTTCTCTATAGACTCAGCACACTCTTTTCTATCAAACATAGATAACTCCCATTCGCTGGAGAGCCGAATTCCTCGCTGGGTAATACAATATGCCTGACACTGACCGCAAAATATGCACGTATCTGAATAATGAATTATTACTCTCTTGGGTGAGCCTTCTAAAGAATCCTTATGCTCTATAGCACCAACTGGACAGACATTCTCGCAAGCAAGACAGCCGACACAATTTTCTTGGTCAAATTTTGGCCTACCTCGAAAATTTTGATGCGGCCGATGAGGAACTTTGGGAAACTTAGAAGTATAAGGACCTTTGAATAAAGCCTTGATTGCAAACATTAATTCTCTTAATTTTGGATACTTCATAAAATAATAATTATTTTACTTAGATTTCAACACGGCTCAAAGAATATTAAAAATTATCTTATTTCTTTGTCTTCAGCGTAGTGATCGCATGTAGAATTATCCCATAACTTTACTCCTGAACGATGTGCCCCTCTGCCTAAGGCATGTGCTGAAACAGGTGCTGTCAAAAGTACAAATACAATACACATAAGAGCCTTTATCCCCGTCGAAGTAAATCCTCTAATCAAGAATAAACCAAATAAAATACTGCAGGTTCCCAGAGTAACGCACTTCGTAGAAGCTTGAAGACGATTATAAACATCGGGTAGACGAAGTAACCCCAAACAGCCAAAGAAATCAAAAACAATTCCTATAAAAATAAATATAATACCTATTGTCTCATTCATCAAAATTCCTCCCTTCCAGATATTTTGCCAACGCCAGAGTTGCAATAAAACTCTGTAAAGCCCAAGCAATGCTAATATCGATATACCAATCTCTCCTTGTAGCAACACCTAAAATAACACAGAAACCGACAATTAATATACCTAATATATCAATTGCTACTGCCCTATCAGCAGCAGTAGGACCTTTAAGCACGCGATACAAACAAAACACGCTACACATAAAGAAAATCAAAAAGCTACGCTTTAAGAGTAAAGATTGCCATTCAAGTAAAGAATCCAAATGCACAAAAAATATCACCCACGTTACTATTGCCAAAATCAAAAACCCAATTATCCATCTAAAAAGTCTATGCATCTATTCAAAAATCCTCTCTAATATCCTTTCAAATGGCCGAACTATTATTTCGGTTGCCCTATCAATGTCTTTTGTCTTAACATCAATCCAATGAATATAAAGAAATCCTTTCTCTTTGTCGATATCAATAGTAAAAGTTCCTGGCGTTAAGGTAATCGAATTAGCTAAGAAAGTCAATCCTATGTCGGTCTTTAGCTTTGTTTTTACCTTCACAATTCCGGGATTTATTGGAACAAAAGGATGAAAAACACGATAGGCAACATCGAGATTTGCCTTAAGACATCCCCAAAGAAAAACTGGTATATAAACAATAAACCAAAAATATCTCGAAGGGTGTTTTAAAATATGTGGTCGACTAACAAAAAGGTCCCCTGTCATCGCTGCAACTATTAACGCAACAATAAATCCTACAATTATGTGTTGCGGATCCGGCGGCCAAACTAAACCACACCACACAACCAAACCAAAAATAAATAAAACAATCTTACTTCTCACTAAAGCTTGCCTCCCCCTAAAACCATTACCGCATATCGATGGCCAGATAATAAGGCTTCTTGCGCAGGATTAATAAAATATGCTGAAATTCGAGGTATTAATAATACTGCTGCGAATATACAAATAATGGCAAACAAATACATAGATAATTGCATACAAAAAGGAACCTCTTTAATATTTTCGAATTTTTTATTCAAGCCTCCAAAGAAAGCATATTTTTGAACCTTCATAAAAGAGGCCAATGTAAGTATACTACCTACTACTGCAACAATTGCAAAACCAATACGACCACTCTGAACACAGGCAATAATAATAATTAATTTACTCCAAAATCCATTAAAAGGTGGTACGCCAGAAATAGCCATTGAGGCTATCCAAGAGGTAGTCGCAGTTATAGGCATCCTCTGCCTCAATCCACCCATTGCCTTCAAATCTCGTGTGCCAGTTGCATATTCGACTGCTCCAGAATTAAGAAACAATAGCGATTTAAATACAGAATGATTAAATAAATGAAATAGGCCGGCCAGAATTCCTAAAGGAGTACCTAACCCTATAGCCAACACTATATAACCAACCTGACTAATTGAATGATAGGCTAATAATCTTTTAAAATCCCATTGACCAATAGCCAAAAACACACCTATTAGTAAAGATATAGCCCCCAAGACCATTAACACTAAAAGGGTGAACTTATTTACACCAAAGACATTAAATAATATCCTGCTTAAAGAATAAATACCCAGGATTTTAATCAGCACGCCTGAAAGCATTGCTGAAATTGAAGCCGGTGCAGAAGGATGGGCATCAGGAAGCCAGGCATGGAATGGCACTAAAGCACTTTTTATTCCAAATCCAGCAATAAATAAAACTGTAACAAAAGGCAACAACAGGCCTCCTCCTTTTGCTACAATAACCCCAGAGAGGTCAGCCATATTTAGCGTAGAAGTGTAGGCATATAATAAGCCAATCCCCAATAGAATAAAACTTGAGGCGATTGTTCCCATTACAGCATATTTAAAAGCTGCCTCTAACTCCTCTTCTTCTGTGCCATAGGCAACCAAGGCATAACTTGCAACTGAAGCAATCTCTAAAAATACAAAGAGATTAAATATATCCCCTGTAAGTATTACACCATTCATTCCTGCAACCATAAGCATAAAAAGAGAATAAAATTTATATTTATCAGTATATTTTTCCATGTAAGAAATGGAATAAATAGCAATAAGGAAAGATACGATATTAAGCGTAACCAACATAAAGGCAGATAAGCCGTCCAGCACAAAACAAATACCTAATGGTGGCTTCCAACCTCCAATAGAATATACGAGTAGTGATTTCTCTTTAGAAATAAATAGCGATACAATAGATAATCCAAAAAGTGCTAAAGTGCAGATAAATGTAATTGCGTCGCTTACTCCTTTTTTATTTCTACCTATTAAAGGAATTAAAAACGCACCAGCTAATGAGATGACCGGAAATAAAGGAAGTAGATTTATCATGATGATTTATTATTCAGAAAAATTTAATTATTTCAACCTCGTAACTTCTTAATTTTAGTTATATCGAATGTTTTAAATTTCTCAAAAATTCTAATCGCAATGCCTACCAAAAGGGCTAACACCGAAAGCCCTATAACAATAGAAGTAAGTATCAGTGCCTGCGGAATAGGATCAACCATCCTAAGAATATTCTGATCTGCTGCCTCAATGGGCGCTCTGCCTTGCCAGCGATATCCTATAAGTATAAAAAATAAATTTACCGCATACTCCATAATACTTAGACCAATAATTATTTTTATAATATTCCTTCTTCTTAAAGCACAATAAAGTCCAACGCAAAATAATATCAAACATAAAAAATAAATAAACATATTCTTATTCCTTCTTAATTGCTTGTAATACTACCAAAACAATAAATATCGAGAATAATCCGACTCCTACCTTTATAGCTATTGCTATATTGGCTAAAGGAATTATACCAGCGCTAAACAACGAAAATGGCTGTCCTTTATGTATAAAAATATTGAAGAAAAAAACCCCGCTTAGCAAAAGTCCTAAAATACTAATTACCAAAAATAAAATGGCCCCAATACTCTCTAATATCGCACTTCGCGTTTGAGATAATTTCTTTAAAGCAATATCTTTCCCAAAAGCCAACATTAGATGAATAAAAGAAAGGGCTATAATTACCCCTCCTGCAAAACCTCCGCCCGGCGTCAGGTGGCCATGTAAAACAATGTAAATTCCAAATAACAAAATCAGACCTACTGTCAAACGTGTTACCGTCTTTACAATCAGAGTCATTCCTGTTTCTTTCTTCATCTTAATATTTGCCTATCCTTTTATCTTCTTTCTTCCAACTTTGCGCATTACCACACCAACAGCCATCACTGAACAAAATAAAATCGTTGCCTCCCCCAAAGTATCATAGGCACGGAAATCTAAAATTACCGATGCGACAAAATTAGTTGCGCCTGTTTTAGTTAGACTTTGCTCTAAAATATCTTTAGCAATTTTCATTGTGGGATTGCCAAAGGCCGGCATATCCTTTAGAACAAAAAATGATATGGTTAAAAATAAACCAATAAAACAAAGGGTTGAGCAAGTATTAAAAAACCAACGTCCATCTCTGACAAGGGGAATATCTTTCTTAAGAGTAGCCCTTATTAAAATAATTAGGCATAATATTTCAGCCACTAATTGAGTTATAGCCAAATCAGGGGCCTTCAGAAGTAGGAAACAAAGCGACAATCCCAACCCCACTGCACCAACAGCAATTACGCTGGAAATCATATCCTCGACATTAACAGCAATAACAGCTGCTGTAATCATAAAAATTAGAAGTAAATAAAGCTCAAGCATAATTATATAAATATTGCCAGTAAAACTATCATCCCTAAAAGGACCCACACACAATAAGATGGCAAAACCCCATTGTGCAAATAACTAAAAAAGGAATTTATAATAAAGGTCAAGTTTCTTCCTTGCTCATATATATCAAACCACTTCTCTTCTGCCTTTTTATATAGAAAACGCAAAAACCTAATATCCTTTACTGTATTATAAAATTCAACACCAGATGGCCTCATCTGAGGAAATTGGCTAAGCGTCTCCCCTCCAATAAACGGCCTAACCTCTCTTATTTTAAAATTCCCTAAGAAAAATACTCCCAACCCAATAATTAAACCAATCACAATCAAATATGTTGCTAAAGTAGAATTCCAAATCCCAATAAAATCAATCGATGAATTAATAACTGGAAAGATAAAAAGTTTTAAAGGTATAGCAACAGCAAATATCCCAAATACGATACAGACTATGGCAAGAATTACAGGAGAAATTAACATAATGCCAGAGACCTCCTTAACTGCTTGCCGTCTCTCCTCTGCAGGCTGACCTAAAAATATCGCATGAATTAATTTCATAAAACTTGCTAGTGTCAAGGCACTACCAAACATAGCTACTGTTTGCCAAACAATCCACACGCCAGAGCTATTTTTACCTAATTCAATAATGCCCTGATAGATGAGCCACTTTGAAACAAAGCCATTAAAAGGCGGTATACCTGAAATAGAAAAACTAGCAATAAGAAAAGAAAAAAAGGTAATTGGCATTGCCGTTATTAACCCACCTAATTTACTCAAATCGTCGGTGTGTAGACGATACTCAACATTACCGCCGCATAGAAAAAGACATGACTTATATATAGCATTATTTAACATATGGAACAGACCCCCTGCTATCCCGAGTGGATTTGCAGTGCCGATACCTAAAATCATATATCCTACTTGGCTAACAGCGTGATAAGATAATAATTTTTTGAAATTGTGCTGAACCAACGCCATCATTACAGAAGCTAAAATTGTAACAGAACCCACAATTAATAAAAATAAACTTATTGCCGTATTCGGCTGGAGCGTAAAAATATTTAGACTTATTCTAGCAAGTAAATAAATACCTAATAATTTATCTAAGCTAGCAGGTAAAAAAGCCATTACCGTAGTGGGAGCGAACGATGCCGAATCAGGAATCCAACTATGTAAAGGCATTGCCCCTGCTTTTGCAAAGGCAGCTAAAGCCAAACAAATAAAAGCAGTGATTTCCATACCGCTGTTCAGGGTAAGATTAATCTTACTCATCAAAAGCACTGGCCTCAATGACCAAAGAATAGCTATCCCCAATAATAAGACTGCATCCGAACCACCGATTATAATAAAAGTTTTTTTAGCAGCTCCAGCTGCATCAGCTCCACCCATTGCTATAAGTAAATAAAGTGTAATTCCTAACATCCCCCAGAAAGCGGACAAGAGAATCAAATTATCTGCTGCTACTGCACCAATTGCCGCTGCAATAGTCCAAAGGATATAGGCGTAGTATTTATTCAAATGCTCATTTATAAATTTTAGGGAGTACAAAATAATAAGAAAAGAAAATAGGCCGATAAATAAAATAATGAATCCTGAGAGATTATCCACCCAAAACAAATTCTCCCCAAACAAATTTAAACTTATCGGTTTAGCCCTAAATACAGCCAGACACAACAAAAACTCTAATGTTGAAATTAAAAGCGCTATAAATGAAGGCAGTCTCTTACTCTTCGTTGGCAATAAAAATGAAACTAATCCAAAAATAAAAGGAATTTCGATAGCTAATAATAAAGGGCTTTTCATTTTATACCCATTTTGTTTTTAATATCTTCTGTCTTTTTTTGAGATAATCTTATTAGTTCCTCTTGACTTAAGAAAGTTTTTTTCTTGTTGTTAGCATCAATAATTGTCATTCGCTCAGTGCAACAATAGCAAGGGTCAATAGCTGCTAAAATAATTGTAGCATCTGAAATGGTCTGACCAATAAGTGACTGCTTATAGGTTGGTAAATTCATAAATGTAGGGGCCCGAACCTTATGTCTTACAGGCCTATTTGAGCCGTCGCTCCTTACATAATGAAAACACTCCCCTCTCGGCGCCTCAATATGACCGATACCCTCTCCTGGCGGTATATCTTTTATATGGGCATCGATTGGCCCGTCTGGCATCTTCCGCAAACATTGTTTAATTATATCAATCGATTCGAAAATTTCCAGTATTCTTACAACTACTTTTGCAAATACATCGCCCTCGTTTTGGGTAATCACATTCCAACTAATTCTATCATAGGCGGCGTAGGGCTCGTCCTTTCGGACATCCTTAGCAATACCACTGGCTCTTGAGGTCGGTCCTAAAGCACAATAATCAATACAGTCCTTTTGTGTCAAAATTCCGACGCCTTTTAATCTAATGTGTAAAACTGGATCATCTAATACTGCTTTTTTAATCATCACCATAAACTCTATTAGCTTATTAAGACGTTTTATTACCCCACCAAAAGAATCTTTATTTAAATCTCTTCTTACCCCGCCAATTTTATTCATAGCATAGTTATTTCTATTGCCTGTTAATTCTTCCAAAATATCCAAAATCTCCTCTCGCTCTTTCCACGCCCACATATATACAGTATTATAACCCAAAAAATGACCGGCCAGCCCCAACCACAAAAGGTGGGAGTGAATTCTTTCTATTTCGGCTGTGACCGTTCTTATATAAAGGGCCCTTTCAGGGATAACGCAATCAGCTCCAATAATATCCTCTACTGCCTGAACATAAGCAAGGGGATGACTATTGGAACAAATTCCGCAGATTCTTTCCACTACAAACGTTGCTTGATCAAACGACTTTAGCTCTGAAAGTTTCTCAATGCCTCGATGATTGTATCCGATATTTGCGACCGCATCGACTATCTTTTCGCCATCAACAACTAGCTGAAAAAATTCTGGTTCTTCTTGTAGTGGATGATATGGACCTATTGGTATTATTGTTCTCGACATTCCTTATTTTCCTTATTATTTATTCCTTTACGCCTCTATCCCTGATAGAGTTTTTATCCCATTCTTTATAATCAGCCCGTAATGGATACACCCCTTCTGGCCAATCTTCAGCAAGTAAAAGCCTCTTCAAGTTGGGATGACCTACAAAGTCTATCCCTAAAAGCTCATGCATTTCCCGTTCAATCCATTCGGCTCCTTTTATAATTGGAGTAATCGAATCAATACGAGCTTTATCTGTCTCTAATTTTACCCTCAAAGAAATAATAAGACCTAAGTTATCAAAAGAAAAATGATAGAGAATCTCAAAGCCAACCCTGGTATGAATTCCGCTTGCAGTATTAAATCTTGCTTGCAAATCTTTAAAAACATAACAAACTACATCCCTCAGACACTTTGGTTCAATATCTATGTAGATTCGCTTCGGAGATTTATCCACAAAATTCTTAATGCAATCTTTAAATCTATCTTTAATATTATTTAAAATCTCTTCTCTGTTCATTATTTCTTCATTTGCTTGTTGTTTTTAATATTTGCCTTTATTTTTTCTATTGCCTTTACCACACCAGCTATTATCGCCTCTGGCTTTGGAGGACAGCCAGGAATATAAACATCCACAGGTATTATCTTATCGAGAGGGACTGGACAATTATAACTATGGATAAATAGGCCTCTAGATAGAGAGCACTCTCCTACCGCTACCACCAATATCGGTTTTGGCGCATCCTCATAAATCTTTTTTATTCGTGGTATGCATTTTCTATTTACGCTGCCAGTACATAATAATACATCGGCATGGCGAATACTACCTGCCAAAACCATTCCAAATCGCTCAACGTCAAAGCGAGGCGTCAAACAATCTAAAATTTCTATATCGCAATTATTGCAACTGCCAGTCGAAAGATGAAACACCCAAGGTGATTTCAGTAGTGCCTTTAACTTTATGCTCATAATTAGTTATACACCCCTCAAAAAAATGTAATCTTTATAATCATAACCCTCTCATCGCCAGAATTGTGGCAACTATAGACAAGAAAGTCATCGGCCCCCAAAAAAATCTCAATGCTTGATCAATACGCAAACGAGGATTTACATTCCTAATTATTACAATCAGTGTTACTATAGCAATATATATTAGAATGAATTTTAATATCCCTAAACTAACAAATATCTGTCCAGAACAAAACAAAATAATCATAAAAAATGGCAAGACAAAAAACATCATTGCCTTTGTTAATCTATAAATTGCCAAGGACACGCCTGAGTACTCAATCAAAGCTCCCGATGCCAATTCTGTCTCTGCCTCTGCCACATCAAAAGGGACTAATCCTAATTTTGCCTGAACGCAAAAAAACACCACAAAAAAACTCAAAATCCCTGACCAACTGCCAATAATTGAGCCATGAGCAATTTGATATTTAATAATATCCCCTATTCTTATAGAGAGATTTGATTTAATCACTGAAACCAAAACAGACAATATAAAAGGTAACTCGTAAGCTATAACTAATTTCATCTCTCGGCTTGCACCTATGCTTGCCAAGGGATTCTTAGATGCAAAACCACCCAAAATAATGCTCAGCGACGGAATTGTAAGAAAATAAAGGACAACTATAAGATCGCCCAAAAAAGTTTTATTTGTGTTAATAATCGCATTCCATAAAATAGTAGAGACGATAATGATGCTTATTAAACCCAAAACCGGCGACACAAAAAAAACAATCTTTGATGCGCCTTCAGGCATTAGAGTCTCTTTGCCAAACAATTTGACGATATCGATAAATGGCTGTAAGAGCGGAGGACCAACTCGATACTGAATACGGGCGGTAATCTTTCTGTCAAACCAGGTAGCAATCAATCCTATAACAGCTGTTAGCAAAAAACCTAAAAATATAAAATTTATTAATATCATTCTAATTATGCTTTTGCTCTACTCCAATGGGTTGAATGCACAATCAGATTTTCTCCAATCTGGAAAATAGCCTCTTGCTCATTGGCCTGAATATCTCTGAGCTCCAGCGCCTTATACGGACAAGTTAAAATGCATATTGGTTGCCCTTGCGAATCTCTACGATCAAGACATAAATCGCACATACTATTTAGATAAGGAACTAATTCAGGCAAAATCACTCCATAGGGACAGGCGTGGGAACAAGATTTACAACTAATGCATCTCATTAAATATCTTTTCAAGATACCATCTACCTGTTTCTCTAAGGCATTTTGAGGACAAGAATTCACACAATGAGGCTCTTCACATCGTCGACAAATCAATGCATAGGTCAAAATTTCTCTAAGCGCGACTATGCCGTTATTCCCATTGTGATAAAAATAACTGCATTCAACAACACATCTTGGACACTCTCCCGAACACTTATCTAAATCAATATATAATTTCATTGGTTTATTCACGGCTCGAACCTACATTTATTATTCTCTCAATAATACTAATCCCAAATCTCTGGAAAATCTTTTATCTCTTTGTAAGTAAAGACGGGCCCATCTTTACAGCAATAATAATTTCCAATCCTACAGTGCCCACACTTGCCAAATCCGCAAGACATATTTTTTTCCATAGAAAGAAATATCTGGCTATCCTGAAAACCCATCTCTAAAAGTTTTAAAGTTGCAAATTTCATCATAATAGGAGGGCCACAAACTACCCCAACCGCATTAGTTATATCAACGTCGTTTTTAGAAAGTATTGTGGTCACCACGCCGATGTTCTCCTTCCAAGAAGAATCAGCCCTGTCAACTGTAAGCTTGACGTCAACATCTTTTGAGTTCTGCCATTGTCGGACTAAACTTTTGTAGATAATATCTTCTGGAGTTCTTGCGCCGTAGCGTAGGATAATTTTTTTGTATTTACTTTTCTCATTTAATAAAGCAAATATTAGGCTTCTTAAAGGAGCTAAACCTACCCCGCCACCCACTATAAAGATTTCTTTCCCTTTAAAATTATCTAATGGGTAACCTCTCCCATAGGGCCCTCTAATACCTAAGACCTCTGTCTTATTTAGAGAGTGTAATCTAGAAGTAACCTTACCCACCTTCATAATTGTAATATCAATCTTATCAGTCTTACTAGGATTTGAGGATGGCGTAAAAGGGGCTTCCCCAACACCTGGAACATATAATTCTACAAATTGACCTGTAGCAAAAGAAAAAGGACTCATCAGATTAAAAACAAATGTCTTAATACTAGGGCTCTCAGTAATAACCTCAAGCAAATTTGCCTTGACTGAATTATAAGGATTATCTTTTTTCATAAAACTATCTTGTAAATTTTAACTAAATTATTTGACAAGTTGCCTTTCTTGAACAAGTCTTTTCAGAATTCTTCTTATATCTATTTTGCCCGGACAGCCGGATATACACCTGCCGCATCCGGTGCAAGCAATCATATTTAGGACAGTGGGGAAAAAATCAAATTTCTTATCATAGCGATTTCGCAATCTCTGATATAATTTCTTTCTGGGATTGGCCCCTCCAGCAACAACAGCAAAATCTTTATAAAGACAGGCATCCCAAATCTTATAACGAATATTTTTGTTTTCTTCTCTGGAATCACCCAAAAAGAAACAATGGCATGTTGGGCAGATAAAATTGCAACAGCCACATTCAACGCAAGTCTTGGTCTCATCCTCCCAGACACCAGAACTAAAACCACTTTGCATTATCTCTTTTAACTCAGAGGCATTGGGAATCTGTAGTCGTTTGATGTTGCTCTCTAATTTTTCACTAGTAGCTTCTCTTAGCCTTTGACGTTCTTCTAACTGATCAGAATTTGCTATGACAAATTTACTTATAAATTTTGAAATAAAATCTTGGCCTTTTTGACTACCAATCTCTACGACATAACCTTGACCAATATCAGCTAAGGCCATATCAAAATTCTTTGTAGGAAAGGCCTGCCTATTTAAGGCTCTGCAAAAACATATCTCTAAAGGATCTGTGCAGTCACTGGCTATAATAAAGCTAAGTTTGCGTTTTTTGGCATAAAAAGGATCTTGAAAATCTCCTTCTAGAAAAACATAATCTAATATATCTAAGGCAACTAAATCACAATTTTTTGCCCCTATTATAAGAAGCGGTCTATCATCTGGCTCTACACTTTGGAAATCTTGGCAAATCCTTTCCTTAGAAGAAAAAATAAATTGCTTTAAGGGATCGTTTGCCCTAACCCAATTAAGAACCATCCCATCAAGACTACCATCATATTTCTGCCAATATAAGATTCTTCTTTGCTCATTCTTCCAGTAAAAATCTGATGTTTGTTTTCGTAAATAATAGGTGCTAAATTCCATAGATAGTCTTTTTACAAAATCAACAAAATCATCTTTTTTAATATAGTAAGTATTCATTCTGTCGGCTTTAGCCTTTCTCTTCTCAGCTATATTCTAAATGGTCTATTGAGCACTCCTTGCCAGCCACTACATCTATAGAGGTAGAATAGCACTTGGGGCATTTAAAAATAAACTTTTTATCTTCTAAAAAATCATATCCGCAACGAGAACATCTTATCTTAGGTTCGATAATATTGACTATGACCTCAGCACCAAATAAAGGGGTATCAACAGTAGCTAGGGAGAAAGCCTGTTTTATTGATTCAGGGGTGCCGTGGGCTAACCTACCCAAATTAAAATAAATTTTCTTTACCTTTTTGAGACTAGCCTCTCTGACGAATCTCTCAATTTCCTGACGTATGAGACTTAATTCATGCATCTGTGCTTGAGGTTATAAAATAAGAAAATATCTCTAGTTCTCGAGATAAGTCAACATTGCTCACCAAGACATCCTCGGGTACTTTTAA